>Ga0115572_10000362_pt1 | contig 39155 bp, 39 predicted proteins | sample COGITO_mtgs_1206_FD_88681 | JGI IMG/M metagenome (GOLD analysis project Ga0115572, IMG submission 88681) | Pelagic marine microbial communities from North Sea - COGITO_mtgs_120607 | ecosystem: Environmental > Aquatic > Marine > Epipelagic | place: Germany:Helgoland, sampling site Kabeltonne... | reverse complement strand
GATGATACAGATGGAAATACTTTGGATGATCCAACGGAAGTATTCTTACAAGAAATTCCAGCTATTGAAGTAGTTAAAACAGCTTCAATAACAAATAATACAGATGGTATTGTGGATGCTGGAGATTTAATTTCTTATGATATTCTAATTGAAAATACAGGAAATACACCATTAAAAAATATTGTTCTTGAGGATACAATGACTGATGGAAACGGAGTTATATTGAGTTTAACAAATGGGCCATTCTTTACTGGATCAACATTAGGATCCTTGGAAGGAAGCTTAAAAATTGGTGAAATTGCTTCATATATTGCATTATATAATATAGGCCTCAGTGCAGCAGAATCCGGAAGTATCATAAATAGCGCAAATGCCTCTGCTCAAAATTTAGAAGGATCATTATACATAGAAGACACCTCAGATAACGACGATGATACCGACGGAAATACTACAGATGATCCTACAGTTATTTTGATATCACCAAGACCATCCCTAGAGGTTACTAAAACAGCTTCATTAACTAGTAATATAGACTATGTTAGTCCAAGTGATGAAATAGTGTTTACTATTTCAGTTGAGAATACAGGAAACGTAAAGATATCTGATTTAGTAATTGATGATATCATGACAGACGGAAACGGATCTTCTATTTTCTTAACTAGATCACCCTATTTTGTTTCTGCAACAAACGGGTCTTCACAAAATTCAATTATTCCACAAGGAGTAATCGTATTTAATGCTGATTATACAGTAACACAGTCTGATATTTATTCTGGTTTTATCGAAAACGTAGCTCGTGTGTCAGGGACTGCATTAAACTATAACAACCTTATTTTTGACCAAAGTGATAACGGGGATGATACAGATGGTAATATGTCAGATGATCCAACCATAATTGAATTAGAATCTGATTACATACCTAAATTAGAGGTTTACGAATTAGTTACACCAAATGGTGATCAAAAAAATGATTATTTAATTATTCGTGGAATAGAAAATTATCCGGATAATAATTTAACAATTTATAATAGGTGGGGTGTTTTAGTTTTTAAGAGCAATGGATATCCAGGGCTTGGTAATTCAGAAATATTTACAGGATACTCTAATGGTAGAATTACGATCAATAAAAATGAAAAACTTCCTTCAGGAACATATTATTATATTTTAACGTTCCCATCAAATAATAACCCAGGTAAGACCGAGTATATGGGATATTTATATTTACAAAACGATTTACAAAATGAATAGAGCATTTAGAAAATATTTAATTATTTTTTTGGGACTAGTTTCTATTTCTGTCTTTGGACAGCAGGAATCTCAGTTTACACAATATATGCTCGTACCCCAAACCTTTAATCCTGCTTATGTTGGGAATCGTGGAATAATGAGTTTAAGACTTCTTGCTAGATCACAATGGTTAGATCTCGAAGGTGCTCCAAAAACAAATCTGATTTCATTTGATACTCCAGTCGGTTCAGCAGGGAAAGTTGGTCTTGGAGGAACTGTTTTTTATGAGCAATTGGGCCCTTTAACTGAAACCAACATCTCTATTGATTATTCATATTCTATAAACTTTATGTTTTCTAAATTAGCATTTGGACTTAAAGCAGGATTAAATTCATATGATATTGATTTCAATAAACTTAATGTTTATGACCGAACGGATCCTTATATTGATTATGCAGTAAATAATAAATATCAGCCCCAAATAGGAGTTGGAATCTTTTATAACACTCAAAATTATTATTTAGGTATTTCTGCACCAAACCTTCTAGAAAAAAAATATTTTGATTTGGTAGATGAAGAATCAAGCTTCTTTTCAACTTTTTCAAAAGAGATTCATTTATATATTTTTGGTGGGTATGTTTTTGATCTACATCACTCATTGAAATTTAAGCCTGCTACCTTAGTAAAGGCAGTAAAAGGAAGTCCTATTCAATGGGATATTTCGCTTAACTTTATTCTAAACAATAACTTTACTTTTGGAGTTGCAAATAGGATTGATTCTGCAATTACAACGATGGCAGGGGTTGAATTATCAGATTCGATGATGATTGGGTTTAGTTATGACTTTGCGACAACTGAAATAAGGAATTCAGCAAGTGGATCGTTTGAGGTTTTATTTAGATTTGACTTTGGAACAAACAGAAAAATATTGACACCTAGGTTTTTTTAAATTATGAATTTAAACACATTAAATATTAAATATTTTGCTACTATATTCCTGATAGTTTTGATGTGTTTTATAAATAATTTGAATGCTCAAGTTAATATAGGTAACGATAAAATTGAAATAATTGTTGGGTCTTATAAATACGAGTATAATGCCAACAGTTATAAAATAAAATTAAAAAAAGAAGGATTTAAAAAAGCTCGAGTTCTAGCTAAAAAAGATGAGTTTCACAGAGTATCGATAAATCAGTTTAAAACTTTAAAAGGAATAAATAAATTTATTGATAGTATAGGTATTAATAAAACAGAGTATTGGCTTTTTTATCAAAAAAATCATAAAGCATCTTCAGAGTTTGTAAGAAATGAGAATGATTCACTCAAATCCAAATCAGCGACTAAACTGTCAGAAAACACAAAACAAGAATCTGTTAGTGACTCTCTAGATTATTCTGAAGTTTATGTTAAGGAACAAATAAATGGGGCTCATTCAAACTCAAATATAAACACAGAAACTGCTGTTATTCTAGAAGATTTATTTGATAATAAAAAAGTAATTGAAGATGATCAGGAACTTATTGATTTTAACGTGTCTTATAAATCTTTGGACTCTGTGTATGCAAACACACAAAATATTGATACGTTTATTCAACCCAATTCAGAAGCAGAAGTTTTAGACTCTTTAATTTCTTTTGATGTATTCCAATTAGAAAATAATTCATCTGTTGATTTACCAAGAACCTCATTCTCTTCAAAACCTTTTGATTCAACTGTAATAGATTCTCTATCCAAAAAAGTTGATAACAAAAAGTCGACAAGCGTAAATAATGTGTTTTCAGCCAAAAGCAACTTTGAAGATTACGAATTTTCCCAAGCAATAGATCGATATCTAAAATTAGCAAGATCTGGTAAGGAGAGTAAAGAAATATTTGAAAGTTTAGCAGTCGCATATTATAATAATAGTCAGTATGATTTAGCAACAGTTTGGTTTAATAAATTAATTGTTACTTATCCAAGAAACCTTGATCCCGAATTGTATTTTAAAGCATCTGTCGCATTTAAAAGTATAGAGGCTTATGACGTTTCAAATCAATTTTACAAAAAATATCTTAAATTAAATAAACAACTAATTTCACAAGATCACTTAGAATTCGAATCAAATCACTTAGATAGTATTTTAAATAGTAGCGGAAACTATAACCTCTTCAAAACAAACATTAATACACAAAATTCTGATTTCGGATTGAATTTTTATAATAATGATAAAGTTGTATTTGCCTCAAGTCAAGGTGCGACTGGAAGTAAAAAATTTAAATGGTCTAATGAGCCTTTTTTAGATTTATATATAGCTCAAATTGATTCACTTGGTAATTTGTCGGATCGTGAGCAGCTTAAAGGGAATGTCAACACAAAGTATCATGAGTCTACTGCATCAGTAAGTAAAGATGGTAATACAATGTATTTTACTAGAAACAACTTTTATGAGGGTAAATTAAAATCCTCAAGAGACAAACAGGTAAAGTTAAAGATTTATAAAGCAACTAAGAGTCAGGATTTATGGGGTTCCATTGAAGAACTTCCATTTAATGGAAACCAGTATTCTACTGCACATCCTATTTTAAGCCCCGATGGTAAAAAACTTTATTTTTCATCTGATATGCCCGGTACTTTCGGTATGTCCGACATTTGGTTTGTTTATGTTTTTGACGACGAAACTTACAGTCAACCCATTAATTTAGGTCCAAATGTAAACACTGAATTCAGAGAGTCTTTCCCATTTATTGATTCAGAAAATAAATTATATTTCTCGAGTGATGGTAAATTAGGGCTTGGTGGTTTTGATGTATATGAAGCTAAATTAAACCCAAGGGGTTATCCATATGAAATTTTAAATATTGGAAAACCAGTTAATTCAGCATTTGATGATTTCGGATATGTTTATAACGATAAACGAAAATTTGGATTTATATCATCCAATCGAAATGGATTAAATGGAAGCTCATCTGACGAAGTATATAAAATTGTAAAAAAAGAGCTTTTTAATCGATCTACAAAAAGTTCTTCTCAATGTGAAGCAAGCATTAAAGGTGTTGTTTCTGACAAATACACTAAAGAAATACTTATGGGAGCAACTATTGAATTATTAAATAGAAATAACAATATAATAAAAGAAATTAAGTCAAATGATTTAGGAGAATTTGTTTTTAATGAAAATTTAGATTGTTCACAATCATATTTTATGAGAGTTTCAAACGGGATTAGTTATAATCCTAGAACTTTCATTTTAGATTTCAAACAAGATAATAATATTTTTGAAAACATAGATTTAGAATGGTCAACAAACTGTTTACCAGATGATTTAATTTGCGTTTTAGGTATTGAGCCAATCTACTTTGATTTAAACAAGGCTTCTTTAAAAGGTATTTCTATACTTTCATTGAACAAAGTAGTAATTGCAATGACTAAATACCCTAATATGATTCTGCAAATAACCTCATACGCTGACTCTAGAGCTTCAATTCAATACAACAAAGACCTTTCTCTAAGAAGGGCAATCAAAACTAAAAGTTGGCTTACAAATAAAGGTGTTAATTCAAGGCGATTAATAATTAAAGCTCTGGGTGAAGAAAATACAGATAATGTCTGTTTAGATAACCCCGATTGTTCTGAGGCTGAATATCAATTGAATAGAAAGTCTAATTTTAAGATACTATATTTTTAGAAGTTTAAACTAACTTATTTTTTGATTGATAACTCAATTTTTATCTCCTTAACAAGACTTTCAATGAGCCCAAAATGCAATCTTTTAAATAATCACTCATATTTTGGTTTGGATTTTTTTAAAACAATAGCATAAAAATGTTTTAATCAATAAGATATTGTCATTAGCTACATACTCACACTTCGGTTTTGATTTAAAGCTAGATCATTTATTTAATCCATCTAGCAGTGGCAATGCAGTAGTAACTTATCCTACTGTACAAAAGATTAAAATTATTTTTGATATATATATGTTATATTTATTTCACAATGAATTACCAAAGGGAGTACGTCGAATATGCACAAAAGGGGAATACTTCACCTTGGAAGAGTTCAAAGAATTAAAAGAAAAATATTTATCAAATTCTTCCCATGAGTCGACATGAATTATTAGAAATTTTTTTATTCTTATTTTTGAGTATAATATTATTTACACTTTTGAAAATCTAATGTTTTGAGATTATTTTTTATATTCCTTATTGCATGTAATATTTGTATAGGTCAACAAGACTTAAATAAAGAAATTAACTCTTTAAGAGATTCAGTTTTATTTTACAAGAATTCAGATCCAGATAAAGCTTTAGTTTTTGGTTTTGAAGTTTTGAATATTGCTGATTTTTCAAATCCAATCGAATCACTTGTAGGTGTTCACGCTCAAATAGGAGAAATATTATATTACCGTGGTCTTTATGCTGATGCTATTAGTTTTTATGACGAAGCAATTAGATTATTTTTAGCCATACCTTTAGAATTTCGAGATGAAAAAAAAATCAGTCTTCCTCCTTGGATATTGGTTAATATAGGTAATGTTTATTATATAAATAATGATTACGAAAAAGCAACTTTAAAATACAACGAAGCTTTATTAAATTTCAAATTATTTGAAAACATTAAAAACAAAAACTTCGGTATTTCCACTGTTTATGATAATTTAGGATCAATCGCACAGGTGAAAGATGATTTTGAATTATCGATAGAATATTATTCTAAAGCTTATGAGATAAGAAAGGAAAACAACAAAATAGAAGACTTATTGTTCTCCGAATTACATCTTATGAGAGTTAATATGAGACAGCAGAACATGTTTAATGTTAATAACCATTTTGTTGAAATTGAAAAGTTATATAATCAAGAAAAGAATAATTATTTGGGGGATGATTATAGCAAAAGCTATACTACTCGAAATTATGGTTTTGCATACAAAGAAATGGGGAATTACTATTTTAAAGCTAATAAATACGAAGTTGCTAAAGATTTTTTCGAAAAATCTCAAGAATTACTTTCCGATTTTCCTCACGAGCTCCCACCTGTACAATCAAAAATAGCAGAATGTTATTTAGGTTTAAAAAATTACACAAAAGCTATTGCTTCAGCAAAACAAAATATTAAACTAATTAAGTTAAATCTCTATAATAAATCAAAAATAAATAATTATAAAGTCCTTGAAAAAATTTATCATGAAAAAGGAGATTTTAATAATTTAATTAAAATTAAAGATTCATTACTACTAATTTCTATAGCCGGGTATGATTCAAATGTTGGCAATAAAATGAGTGATTTGGAAACTAATATTGTTTTATCCAAAAAAAGATCGGAAATAAATCAGAGTCGAATTATTTACAACACTTATTTATTTATTTTAATAATATGTTTTATAATTTTAGCCTTCTCTCTTGTCTCTCTTCGTTTAAACTTTAATCTAGAAAAAGAGAAGTCTAAAAAAATATTTAATGAAAAGTTAATAGTAGAAAATGATTTAAACTACAAGAAAGTTGAATTATTAAATAAATCAAAATTTATTTCTCAAAGAAATAAAAATTTAAATTATTTGTTAGAAAGCGTAGAGGATAATAAAAGAAATTCTTCAAGTCAACTTAGCCTAAAAATAAAACATCTTTTACGCACTGAAAATTTAAATGATCGTTTTGAAAAACATTTTGAAGATGTATATCCAGGATTTTTCAAAACATTAATAAGAGATTCAAATAAATTAACCCAAAACGATTTACGTTTTTGTGCTTATTTAAAAATGAACTTAAGTACTGACGAGATTGCCAAGCTAACAAGTATCTCTATCCGAACGGTAGAGAGTAAGAAATACAGAGTTAAAAAGAAATTGAAAATTCGAAAAGATCAAAGTTTGACAGGGTTTATTCATTCTATATAATATGATTAACTTAATAAATTCTAATTCCAGTGATAATGTTCATATGTTATTGAAGTTGAACGATTATTTCGTGAATACAGACATATTAAACCATTACTCATGCAAGCACAACTCGCCATTCAATTACACAACCGTAAAGCATTCCACCATTTTATAACTCGATTCACGCTTGAGCAGCTCAATACGATTCCAGAGGGTTTTAACAACAATATTATTTGGAATATTGCTCATTCGCTGGTAACCCAGCAGTTGTTGATGTACAAGCACTCGGGGTTATCGCTACACATTCCCCAGGAATGGGTGGGTATGTTTGCCAAAGGAACCAAGCCAGAAAGAGACCTAACCGCTGAAGAAGTTGCCATTATAGATTCAACTTTGTTTTCTAGCTACGAGCAGTTGGTTGAGGACTCAATGCAAGGGTTGTTTAAAGATCTTATGCCCTATACAACTTCGACGAACATGGAATTAAATGACATTGGTACCGCGCAAACCTTTGTTTTGTTTCACGACGGTCTTCACATTGGTTCTATATTGGCTTTGGCCAAGCTAGTCTAGGTTTTCTAGTATGGCTTTGATGATTTGTGGTGCGTGAATCCGCGAATTTTCAATGAACCATTTGTTGGTCTTTAGGCCACCACAAACCACACCAGCAAGATAAATTCCTTTTTGATTGGACTCCATTGTTGACTCATCGTACACGGGTGTTTGGTGTTCATCGGAATGAAATGCTACACCTAGAGACTCTAAGAGGGAGAAGTCGGGTTGATAACCCGTCATGGCCAGCACAAAATCATTGGAGAGTTCAACACGCTCTTTGGGCGTTTTGATGATGACGGTAGATGGAGTGATTTCGGTAATTTCTGCTTCAAAATAGGCAGTGATACTTCCTTCTTCTATGCGGTTAACAATATCGGGCCTTGCCCAATATTTCACATTTTTCCCTACTTCTTTTTCGCGCACTACAAGCGTTACGCTTTTGGCTCCTTTTCGGTAGGTTTCCAAGGCAACATCTACAGCAGAATTTGCCGCACCAACGACTACGAGATCCATACCAAAATAGGGATGGGGTTCTTTGTAATAATGACTGACCTTAGGCTGGTTTTCTCCTTTAATGTTCAGAAGGTAGGGAAGGTCATAAAAACCTGTTGCCATCACGATGTTCTTTGTAGCGTAACTTCCTTTGGGTGTATGAACAAAAAAGCCATCACTTGTTTTTTCGAAGCGGTTTACACCTTCATAGAGGTTTACGTTGAGTCCCCAAGACGTAGTTACTCTTCGGTAGTACTCCAAAGCTTCTGCTCGTGTTGGCTTTGGATTGTTTGATATGAATGGAATATCGCCAATTTCCAGTCGGTCTGAGGTAGAAAAGAACGTCATGTTTTGCGGATAATGATAGAGCGAGTTAACCAACATACCTTTGTCGAAAATAAGGTAATCTAGCTTGTTTTTTTTGGCTTCTATACCGCAGGCTAAACCAATCGGTCCAGCGCCTATTATGATGAGGTCTTTCATATCACTAAGGTAGGAATAAATTATGGTTATCAATTGTATTGATATTCATATGCTAGCAATCAATAAGGTAAATCTATTTTAATAATTAAATAATAATATATAATTATAATAAAAAAATAATCGCAATTTTAAATAAAATAATTTTACTTATATGAATTCATTATAATATATATTTATTATAATTTTTTTATGATAAGATATTTTCGAATAGCTAAAGAGATGGTGTAGCTTAAGAAAACAGCTAAACCCCAATAAAGACTATAATTAAAGCTTGTAAACAGCATTCCAATTATCCACCATAATGGGAACAATACAAGCCCTCCTAAATAATTCGTTGTGCCGTGAAACACATGGTCATCAAACTGCTTACGTAAGGAATAAAGTCCCAAATGAACAGGAGCATTGGGTAAAGAAAAGACAATAATCAAAAATGTATTGAGCAAGGATTTTTTAGAAGCAACAGTAAGCGTGTTTTCTTTTTCTTCCAGTTTCTTTTTTAGCTTCGAGAAGGGAAGACTTGTTGTGTGGTGGTTGATGTATTTCTTTTGTTGTGGGTAACGCTCGTCGTTATAGGGTAACCATAAGCATTCTTCCATGGCGATTTGAAGCGCGTCGCGCAATGCATTAAGTCCTTTTGCGGGATGTTCTAGATAGATGTCCACAAAGTCAGATACGGCAATCGCTTTTCCGTATACAACTACACAATCGTGCCGTGCATGAACGTAACTACCATAATTTAATCCAACAGCCTGAAGGTAAATGGTGTGTCCTGGAGCACGCAATTGAGCCTCCATGGCTAGACGACTACTTCCTTTTGAGAGTGGTTGTAAATAATATTGGTCGTGGTGTTTTCCTTCCGAAAACATCATCATGTGTTTTTTGTTTCCCAAGAGTGCATAACACTGCTCAAAAACACCCTGGTTGTTTTTTAATTGCTTGTAGCCATCTCGAATTCGGTATACAGGAAGCAATTGCATGGCATCTAGAAACCATTGCCATGGACCGCCAAAGACATCGCTTCTGGTAAGCGAATGCACTGACCGATTGCAAGTGGTGCCCACTAGAATAGGATCAATTAAGGCATTCTGGTGGTTTGGCGAAAAAAGAATTGCACCATCTGTTGGAATATTTTCTCTTCCCACAATCCTTAATTTTCGAAAGTAAAAACGGTTGTAAAACGAAAGTAGCGAACAAATAAAATTGTAAAATTTTTTCTTCATCGATTGATTGAGACAACAAATATAAAGTTAAGTGAAAACTTCCATAAAAAAAGGAGAAAAACAAGCTTTATAAGGGTCGTTATATTTAACGGAAATACTATATTTGCACCCATATATTACTTTAGCATAAAAAAGATTCCATATGGCAACAAGTACAGGAAAAATTTCACAAATCATCGGACCTGTCGTAGACGTAGTTTTTGAAGGAAAAGACAATGCTCTTCCTCGTATATACGACTCCTTAGAAGTTGAAACAAACTCTGGGAAACTAATTCTTGAGGTTCAGTCTCACATTGGTGAAAACACGGTTAGAACCATTTCGATGGATTCTACCGACGGGGTTAGCCGTGGGACAACGGTGATAGGAACTGGTAACCCAATTCAAATGCCAATAGGAGATGACGTTTACGGACGTTTATTCAATGTGATTGGAGATGCAATTGATGGCCTTGGCGATTTACCAAAAACGGGAAATGATGGACTTTCAATTCACCGTGACGCACCTGCTTTCGATCAATTGTCTACCTCTACCGAAGTTTTGTTTACTGGAATCAAAGTAATTGACTTGATTGAACCTTATGCAAAAGGAGGTAAAATTGGTCTCTTTGGAGGTGCAGGAGTTGGTAAAACTGTACTCATCCAAGAATTGATTAACAACATTGCCAAAGGACACGGAGGATTATCTGTATTTGCTGGAGTTGGAGAACGTACACGTGAGGGGAATGACTTATTACGTGAGATGTTAGAATCTGGCATCATCAAATACGGTGATGACTTTATGCATTCCATGGAAGAAGGCGGATGGGACTTAGCCAAAGTAGACAAGCAGGCGATGAAAGATTCAAAAGCAACTTTTGTCTTTGGTCAAATGAATGAACCACCAGGAGCACGTGCTCGGGTTGCCCTCTCTGGACTAACCATAGCCGAATATTTCCGTGATGGAGCTGGAGATGGTCAAGGAAAAGACGTGTTGTTTTTCGTTGATAACATTTTCCGCTTTACCCAAGCAGGATCTGAGGTATCTGCCTTGTTAGGCCGTATGCCATCTGCTGTAGGATACCAACCAACGCTTGCGACCGAGATGGGAGCAATGCAAGAACGTATTACATCTACCAAAAAAGGATCGATTACTTCTGTACAGGCCGTTTATGTACCTGCAGATGACTTGACAGATCCAGCGCCAGCAACAACCTTTGCTCACTTAGATGCAACAACAGTATTGTCGCGTAAAATTGCTGAATTAGGTATTTATCCTGCTGTAGACCCATTGGATTCTACTTCACGTATTTTAACGGCAGACATTTTAGGAGACGAACACTACGACTGTGCACAACGTGTAAAGGAGTTACTACAACGCTATAAAGAATTACAAGATATCATCGCTATTTTAGGGATGGAAGAATTGTCTGAAGAGGATAAGCTAGCCGTTTCACGCGCACGTCGTGTACAACGTTTCTTGTCTCAGCCCTTCCACGTAGCAGAACAGTTTACAGGAATTCCGGGTGTCTTGGTAGACATCAAGGAAACCATCAAAGGTTTCAACATGATCATGGATGGTGAATTGGATCATATTCCAGAATCAGCCTTTAACCTTAAGGGTTCCATTGAAGAAGCCATTGAAGCAGGAGAGAAAATGTTATCTGAAGAATAAGCATGTATTTAGAAATTATTTCACCTGAAGCCACCTTATTTGCTGGGGAGATTGTGTCACTCACCCTCCCTGGTATGGATGGAAGTTTTCAATTATTGGAAAACCATGCAGCCATTGTTTCTACACTTGAAGCTGGGTCGGTTAAAATCAAAGGAAACATTAGTCTTTCGGACAGTGCAAAAGCGCAGTTCGAATCTGTTTCTAAGGATGAAATCCTTTACGTTATTTCTTCTGGAACAGTAGAAATGCGTGACAACAAAATCATTCTTTTAAGCGATTAAGCGTTAGCTAAAGCAACGACTTCCCAAATTTAATATTAATTTTTTTTCATGAAAAAGTATGTTTTTCCCTACTTTCTTTTTCTTGCAGTAGCCATCTATGCTCAGCAAGCAAAGGACTCTATTGCGACCAATCATTTAAACGAGGTGGTTGTAGCTTTGGGTAGGATCGACCTTCCGCTAAGTGAAAACTCTCGGAGTATTCAAATTATAACGGCTGAAACCATTCGCCAGTCTGGAGTAAACAATGTGGCTGATTTGCTGCAACAAGTTGCCGGAGTAGACGTTCGAAGACGAGGCGTAGACGGTACTCAGGCAGACCTTTATATTCGCGGTGGAAGCTTTGATCAAACTTTGTTATTGATCGATGGCATTAAACTAGAAGACGCCCAGACGGGACACCATACCCTCAATTTTGTATTACCACTAGAAGTCATTGAACGTATAGAGATTGTGAAGGGTCCTGCGGCTCGTGTTTTCGGGCAAAATGCTTTTACTGGCGCAATCAATATTGTGACTAAAACAAGCTTGTCAACGACAGCCGTTTTAGCTGCACGAGTAGGTTCTTTTGAACAACGCAATGGAGAAGCAACCTTTGGTACTTCAAACGAAAATTCAAGCCTATTGGCGCATTATTCTATCAAATCTTCTGATGGTTACCGCTTCAATACCGACTTTACCAACCACAACGTATTTTTAAAAGGACAATTCAACAGGACAACAACCCCCATAAATGTCATCGCTTCTTTTTCGGATAGAAAGTTTGGCGCCAACGGGTTTTATGCCCTGCCCTCTTATGCAGACCAATACGAAGAAACCCAGGCTAGCCTGGTCGCGCTATCCACTAGAATACAAAAAGACAAATGGGTATTTAAGCCAAGACTTTATTGGCGTCGCGGACAAGACATGTACCTTTTTGTACGTAATAATCCGGCGATTTACCGCAATTTGCATATCACCCATAAGGTGGGTGCATCTCTAGACGCATCCTACTATTCAGATCTTGGAACCACAGGTTTGGGTATTGACCTTGCTCGGGTGAGTATTGACAGTAATAATTTGGGAGAAAGAGAACGTTTTGTGACGACATTATTTGCGGAACACCGTTTTCAATTATTAAATAATTCATTAGATATTACTCCTGGTTTAGCGGTTTCAAACTATACTGATTTTGGGACACAATTTTTTCCAGGGATAGACATTGGACTTGCAATTCGCCCAAAATTTAGACTTTATGCTAATGCTGGGTATACCTATCGCATTCCAACCTTTACAGACTTATATTACAGCGATTCTACCACGATTGGAAATGAAAACTTAAAAGCAGAAGAAGCCATAACAGAGGAATTTGGTTTTCGCTGGACCAAAAACAAAGCTCAGATTTCCATGGCGTTTTTCAATCGATCTGCAGAGAACTTGATTGACTATATCCGTCCTACAACCGAAGGGCGTTTTAAAGCGACCAATATTCGAAAGGTAAATACACAGGGGATCGAATTGGAAGTGAAAACGCAGTTTGTTTCGTGGAACCAACCCCAACTATTCACACTTGGATATACCTATTTGACCGATGATGTAGACCAAATCAATATTGATTTTTCTCGCTATAGCATCAATTCACTTCGTCATCATTTGACCTTTAATCAAGTTGCAAACTTCAACAAAAACCTGAGCCTTACGTGGAATTACAAATTGGGGCAGCGTCCCGAACGTGACGCCTACCATGTGTTTGATGCCAGCATTCGCTATAAGATTAATGCCGTAGAGCTTAATCTTTCTGTCTTTAATATTTTTGATGAGGTATATAGTGAAAGTAATCTTGTACCGCTTCCACTAAGTAACGGTACATTTGGTTTACGTTTCGCTTTCTAGATCAGCCACGACATCAAAAATAAGCGGTAATTCCCATCCTCGATAGCGGAGAGCATCGATCACTTTCTTTTTACGCATGAACTTGTCTTTGGTTGAATTTGCTTCCCAGAATCGCTCAGCAAGCTCGCTTAAGGTCGTGAAATAGTCCTCTGATGAAATTTCTTTGAGGGCAATTTTAATATTAAATGGAGAGATTTTTCGGAACTTTAATTCACGCACAATACGTTCTTTCCCCCATTTTTTAATGCGAAATTTTCCTCTGGCAAAACTTTGTGCAAAGCGCGTTTCATTGAGGTAGTTTTCTTCGACTAGCTTTCCTACTATGATTTCAATGGCTTCAGGAATCATGTTCATTCCCCTGAGCTTTTGAATCACTTCTTGGTGACAGCGTTCTTGATATGCACAGTAGTGCTCCAATTTTTTTTGGGCTTCTTGAATGGTAAAAGAAGTGCTGTTTTGCATGAAACGAAGATACTTTTTTTCACAAAAAAAAGCGGCACTCAATGAGTACCGCTTTTGGTTTATTATACACGTAAGCTTTTGTTGTTTTCATCACAAAAGCGATAATGTAAATATTGATAAGCATCTCTAGGGACAATTGTCACCTTTCTTTTATGCTCAAACCACCAGTGCATCCGAATGGAAAAAATGCCTTGGTTAAGATAAGCTGCAATAAAAGGATGTACATGTAACTGTATCTTTTTCTTGCTATGCTTTGCGTCCTTAACAATTTTGATAAGGTCTGCGTTGATTTTGTCTAGTAAAACAATTGGAGCTTCGACTTCTCCGTTGACATTTGGATTGGGTTCTTTTGTTTTAATTTTCATCTCTGGTCGAACCCGTTGACGCGTGATCTGAATTAAACCAAACTTGGAAGGGGGTAAAATTTTGTGTTTGGTTCGGTCTGTACTCATCTCATCCCGGAGATGTTCAAAAAGTTTTCGACGGTTCTCGCTGGAACCTAAATCGATAAAGTCAACAACAATGATACCTCCCATGTCACGTAAGCGCAATTGACGTGCGATTTCTGTGGCAGAGATCATATTGACCTCCATGGCAGTATCTTCTTGACTTTTTGCTTTATTGGAGCGGTTTCCACTGTTCACGTCAATGACGTGCAAAGCTTCTGTATGTTCGATAACCAGATAGGCACCTTTCTGCATGGAAACAGTTTTTCCAAACGCAGTTTTGATTTGACGTTCAATCCCAAATTTTTCAAAAATGGGCAACGAATTTGAATATAACTTTACGATATCCTTCTTTTTTGGTGCTATGGTTTCTATATAATCCTGGACTTCCTCCAAAAGGTCGTTGTCATCAACATGAATTCCTGTAAAGGAATCATCAAAAATATCGCGCAAGATTGAGGATGATCTGTTGATTTCACTCAATACCTTGGTTGGGTATTTATTGATTTTCGATAGACTAGCACACATTTTCTTCCAGCGCGTTAGCAATTGCTGGAGATCTGCGTCTAATTCGGCCACTTTTTTATCTTGAGCAACGGTCCGTACAATCACGCCAAAATTCTTTGGGCGAATGCTTTGAACCAGTCGTTTCAATCTATTTTTTTCTTCTCTGTCTTCAATTTTTTGTGAAATCGAAATTCGATCCGAAAATGGAACGAGCACCATATAACGCCCCGCTAACGATAGTTCTGAACTAATGCGCGGGCCCTTAGTCGAGATGGGCTCTTTGACAACTTGAACTAGAATGTGTTGATTCGAGTCAATGATGTCACTAACTTTTCCTGTTTTTTCAATTTCTGCTTCGAATTTAAAATTCTTCAGCAGATAGTCTTTTGTTTTACCTGTTCTTACTTGTTTAATAAACTTCAATAAAGAAGGCAATTTTGGACCAAGATCATGATAGTGTAAAAAACCATCTTTTTCGTATCCAACATTGACAAATGAAGCGTTGAGACCTGATACAGATTTTCGGACTTTGGCGAAAAATATATCACCAACCGAAAACTTGTTGTCCTCAACTTCTTTATTGAGCTCAATCAATTTTCCATCCTTGAGTAGAGCAAAATCAACAGCAGAGGAATTCGATCTAATAATCAATTCTTTATTCACTCTGAGTTATTTTGTGGCAGGGAGAGGTGTTCTCCAAACCGATTAAACAATAATTTTTCAGGATTTTAACCTGTGAAATGTGCAGTTAAGCTGCGCATCTCATTTCAAAGAACGATGAATTTTTTAAAGTGAATCCGATCACTATTTCTTTTTGTGGCGATTCGCTCTACGTCTTTTCTTACGTTTGTGCGTTGCTACCTTGTGTCTTTTACGTTTCTTACCACTTGGCATAATTACAATTAATTAAGGTTAATGATTACTTTACAGCGACTTTCGATTTTACGCCGTTCATAAATATTTTTGCAGGTTTGAATGCAGGAATGTTATGGGCTGGAATAACTACTGCAGTATTTTTTGATATGTTCCTCCCTGTTTTCTTTGCACGGGTTTTTATTACAAAACTCCCGAATCCTCTAAGGTAAACATTTTCTCCGTCTTCTAGAGAACCTTTTACCTCCTCCATGAATTTTTCAACAGTTGCCTGTACATCTCCTTTATCTATCCCTAATTGGTCTGAAATATTAGATACGATCTCTGCTTTTGTCATGTCTTCGTTTTTTTTAAAAAATTAAACAATTTCCTCTTTTCAAAAGAGGTTCGCAAATATATAAATTTATAATTACAATTGTTATTCCCTAAATCATTAATATTTATGAATTTAATCCGTTAGATGCTGTATTTTTACATATGATGAATTGGACAAAAATTTTAATGGTCTGGTATGGCGAAAATAAACGCGATTTTCCTTGGCGAAACTCCAAAAAACCCTACCATGTATGGCTTTCTGAGATCATTCTACAACAAACAAGACTTCAACAAGGTCTTCCCTATTTCCATAAATTTATCGATGCTTTTCCAACAGTAGTAGATTTGGCTAACGCGCCAGAGGAACAAGTGTTGAAACTTTGGCAGGGCTTGGGCTATTATTCAAGAGCGCGAAACCTCCTTTTTTCTGCTCAATGGATTGTTGAACACAACGCGGGGAAATTTCCCAACACACACAAAGACCTATTAAAGCTCAAAGGTGTTGGCGATTATACGGCCAGTGCAATTGCTTCCATTTGTTTTGAAGAGTCAGAAGCGGTGGTCGATGGCAATGTGTATCGCTTTCTTTCGCGCTATTTTGGTATAGACCTGCCCATTGACAGTTCTCCAGCACACGCCTTCTTTAAGGCCAAAGCAACTGAACTAATGCAGGGCGAGTCTCCAGGAGATTTTAATCAGGCAATGATGGAGTTTGGCGCATTGCAATGTACACCCAAGTTAACCAAATGTAGCAGCTGTCCTTTTGTTGCTTCTTGCTTGGCCTATCAACAGGGAAAAGTAGATCAATTCCCTGTTAAAGCTAAAAAAACAAAAGTGCGTAAACGCTACTTTAACTATTTGGTTATAAAATCTCCAACAGAAAAAACCTTCCTTCAAAAAAGAACAGGAAAAGACATATGGCAAAACCTATATGAATTCCCTTTAGTAGAAAGTGAAATACTTGTTAATCAGAAAGAACTGAGCGAACTCAAAGCCTTTGCTCCATGGGAATCAGCGGCAAATAAACCGCCAAAACTACTCAATTCAAATCCCATAAAACACTTACTTTCGCATCAACAGCTCCAGATACAGTTTTGGTCAGTAGAAACGCAACATGAGCCAAAAAAAGCTCTTGATCACAGAGAAATAAAGACATTGCCTGTGCCGGTCGTTATTGCAGACTTTATTGAGAAACATTATCCCGATTAAATTGACTTTATTATATTTGACTATGTCTAACCCTAAAAATTTACCGTTATGAGTGGAACTTTAAACAAAGTTATGTTGATTGGTCACCTTGGCGATAATGTGAAAATGCATTATTTTGAAGGAGGAGGAAGCATTGGTCGCTTCCCATTGGCCACAAATGAAACCTACACCAAAAAAGATTCTGGTGAGAAAGTAACACAAACAGAATGGCACAATATTGTTGTTCGCAACAAAGCTGCTGAAGTTTGTGAAAAATACTTGAGTAAAGGAGATCGCGTTTACATCGAAGGAAAAATAAAAACCCGAAAATGGCAGGATGACAGTGGAAACGATCGTTATAGCACCGATATAAACGTTGATGAATTTACTTTTCTAACCACTAAAAATAGTGCAGATGGAAACACAACACCCCCTGCGCCAGCGTCTGATAAAAAAGACGATTTACCTTTTTAATTTAAACGATTGGATCCAGAACCCTCCCTTTTTATTATGTTAGTTTTGTTGCCCACAGCAGCATTAATCAAATGGATATTATTGGGAACTTTACTTCTGGCTTCTGCGTTGATTTCTGGAGCTGAAGTTGCTTTCTTTTCCTTGACACCATCGGTCATTGAACAAGCCAAAGAAAGTCAGCCTAAACGAACAGAGAAAATCGAACGTTTATTAAAACAACCCAAACGATTATTGGCCACTATCTTAGTGGCCAATAATTTTATCAATATAGCCATTGTGTTACTTTTCGCCAACTTGAGCAATTCATTGCTTAGTGGTGTGGAAAATGAACTGACCCAACTCTTTATAGAAGTTGTAGTCATTACATTCATAATCCTTCTTTTTGGTGAAATTTTACCAAAAATTTATGCCAATAGAAATAACCTTTCTTTTGCGCAATTCATGGCAGGCACAATCTATGCCCTTGATACCTACTTTTTGTTTTACCTCACCCGTCCCATGAGTTATGTGACCCATGTTTTAGAAAAACGCTTTGGACAACGTTCCAGTTCCTTCTCTGTCGATGAGCTATCGCAAGCCCTGGAACTTACCGAACAAAATGACACAACCCAAGAAGAGGATAAAATTTTACAGGGAATTGTAGCCTTTGGAAATACAGACACCAAGCAAGTAATGTGTCCTCGTGTAGATGTTTTTGCTTTGTCAACGTCGATGTCTTTAGATGAAATTTTACCTCAATTAATTGAAGAAGGCTATTCTCGTATTCCTGTGTATAAAGAACGCCTAGATAAAATCGAAGGAATTCTGTACAGCAAAGACTTGATGCCCAATCTTCATTTACCCAATTTTGATTGGACCACCCTATTACGATCGGCATATTTTGTGCCTGAAAACAAAAAATTAGACGATTTACTCAAAGAGTTTCAGCAGAAAAAAATCCATATAGCTGTGGTGGTAGACGAATATGGAGGGACATCGGGAGTCATTACTCTAGAAGATTTGATCGAAGAAATTGTGGGCGATATTACCGATGAGTTCGATGACGAAGACATCGAGTATTCAAAAATCGATGAAAAAAACTATGTCTTTGAAGCCAAGGTGAGTTTAAAAGATTTTTATCGTATCACTAATTTACCCATAGAAGAGGAATTCGAAAAAGCCAAAGGAGAAGCCGAAACCTTGGGTGGATTTATCATTGAAGTTGCGGGACAATTGCCAAGATTACGTCAGAAATTGAATTTTGAAAACATATCTTTCACCATTGAGTCGGTCGATAAAAAAAGAATTAAACGCGTAAAAGTAACTCTCCCCTAATGCGCATACCAATAACTTCTTTTCTGCTTTGTCTTTTACTTGCTTGTAGCAGTTCACCCTTACTTCCAAAGCCAAAAGCACAACTCAATTTACACTATCCAGAGGCGACTTATGTGTCGATTGAAAACAGCTGTCCCTACTTGTTTGATATAAACGCAAATGCAGCTTTTAGTCTTCTAAACAATTGTGAAAGTAAGATAGTTTACCCTTCAATGCGGGCTACAGTATACCTGTCTTATAGACCAATAGAAAACAATTTAGAATCATTGCTTGCCGATGCTTATCAAATGCCAAGTAAACACATTATAAAGGCCTCTTCTATTCCCGAGAAAGTATTTATCAATCCAGATAACAAGGCCTATGGTACATTATTTCGCATTGTGGGTGAAGCAGCCTCACAGGCGCAATTTTTCTTAACCGACAGTTTAGATCACTTTTTAGTGGGTTCTCTTTATTTCTACTCCCGACCAAACTATGATTCGATATTACCGGCCGCACGCTATATCGAAAAAGATATGGTGAAGTTAATGGAAACCCTTAGATGGGAAGAAGAGCATTAATCAGTAACGCTAAACTCAGTAATACTATAAACATCACTTAAGTCGGTTACAATTGCCTTAATGGCTGTTGGGGTTAAGATTTCTGTATCAAAGGTTAGCTGGGCTTTTTTTGTGTCAAAATCTACACTAGCAAGAGTAATTCCAGCAGTTGCATTCAGTTTTTTTTCAATGGTTGCCGCACAACCAATGGCACACATCATTCCTTCAATGGTCATTTCCATCTCAGAACTAGGGCCGTTGGACTGGGCTACAGTTGTTACCGCGTTAGAAGGTGGAGATTTGATTTCAGCTTTTTGTTGTTTGCAACTGTAGATGCTGAGTAGAAGAAAAGAAAGAAGTAAGATTTTTTTCATGCCGTAAAATTAATGAATTATTCAAAACGAAATCCTTAGAAAAAGCAGACTTTTGTTAAAAAAATAGCACATGTCTATCGCTGTAAAAAAGTGGGTGTATCTAATTGTTCTATCCTTGATTTGGGGAAGCTCTTATATTTTGATTAAAAAGGGCTTGGTGGGTTTAACACCAATCCAGCTAGGTTCCATTCGAATTTTATTTACCACAATTATTTTAGCTCTTATTGGATACAAGAGCTTAAGAGGATTAACTACTCAACAATGGAAATGGTTGGTCTTTACGGGTTTTGTGGGTACGTTTTTCCCCTCTTTTCTTTTTGCTTTTTCAGAAACAGAAATTGACAGTTCTGTAGTCGCCGTTTTGAACGGCCTAACACCTTTATTTTCCTTGCTTTTTGCGGCACTTTTTTTTCATCAAACCGTAAAAAAAAGACAGCTTGGGGGGGTCTTGGTTGGGTTTGTGGGTACAGTTCTATTGGTGATTCAAGAGTTTTCCTTAACGTCAACTGGCGATGGCCGCTATGCGTTGTTGGTTGTGTTTGCAGCAATTTGTTACGGGATCAATGTCAATGCACTAAAATACAAGCTTAAAGGTGTAGCTTCCATGGCAATAGCACTGGCAAATTTTGTTTCCATCAGCATACCTGCTCTAATTTTACTTTTGACCTCTAATTTTCAATGGGAAACCTTCTACAACGATCAAGAGATCCTTACCTCTTTGGGGTATATTTTCATATTATCATTGGTGGGAACAGCTTTTGCCAAGGTGCTATTCAACGAATTACTTTCTTTTTCTACGGCGGTATTCTCCATTTCAATTACTTATCTTTTGCCAATTGTGGCCATTGCTTGGGGCGTATTAGATGGCGAACAATTTGGTGGACTACAATGGGTGGCCAGCGGCTTTATTCTCTGTGGAATTTACTTAGTGACAGAAACAAAAAAAGCGCCTTAAAAAAGACGCTTTAGATGTTAAATAAGAATTGAGTTTATTGAAAATCTTCTGCTGAAAAAGATAGATTCAACTCAATGGATTGGGTCATGAAGTCTATTTTTTGAGGACCAAAAGACTGAGTGTTTTTGTGAGGAAATAAAACCCCCTCAACAGCTTTGTAATCACCAAGCATGGTTTCTTGCGTAATACTATTTCCTTGTACTTCCTGTGTTTCGCTAATTTTGATCTTTAAAAAAGAGTCAACCGCATAGAAGAAGGATTTACTTTCAGAAACCTTAAGCTCATAAGCTTTTGTTCCGTCGATGTCAACAACACCAACCATTTTTAGATCGGCGATAGCAAAGTTTAGTTCAGGGAAAATTGCCGTGTCTGGCAATGCCTTGCTTAAAGCATCAGCATCCATATCCATTCGCTGTCCTTGGGCTTCGTTGTAGCCTCTGTCTTTGTTGATGATTTGCTTTTGCATGGTGTTTCCCATCATGCTTACCAAAAGCGATGATTGTTGCTGATTGGTTTTTTTACTAGCAATTTCTAAAGTCATTCCTTGCATGGTGGCAGAGGCAATTTCTTTTTTAGAAACGATAGCTTTCACTTTTTCAAGCCCACCAATGGCCTCAATATAGTTGGCAATAATACTTGATGGATTTACGCCTTTTGGTAAAGCGGAATCATAATCTGGTCGCTCTACTGTATTTCCATACTTATCGAAGTAGTGAATGGGAAGTGCCTCTCCTTTGGGCATTACTTTTTCAAGATTTTCGAGCACTTCACTTCCTTTTCCTGTCACAAAAATGCGGGCATTGTCAAGGTGTAAATACTTTTGCGAAACACGTTGAATATCTTCAATATTTACCGCGTTGATTTTTTGCAAGTAAGTTGTGTAAAAATCAGCCGGAAGTCCTTCAGTTAAAATAGACAAAGCATATTGAGCAATTGTCGAAGGACGTTCAAGTGCCAGAACAAAATCGCCAACATATTTAGCTTTGGCCTGATCCAATTCTTTTCGAGTGACAGGTTCCAGACGCATTTTTTCTACTTCTTTAGCCAGTTCAACGATAGAACTATCCGTTACAGCATTACGTACACTGGCAAAGGCTCTAAAACGAGAACGACTGTATTTGTCTGTACTAAACGAAGAATAGGAGCCATAGGTGTACCCTTTGTCTTCTCGAAGGTTTAAGAACAAACGTGCTTGGGGACCGCCACCTAAAATACGGTTAGCTAAAAGCATTGCAAAATAATCGACATCTGTTTTAGTAACCTCTGTTGTGAAACCTAAAGATATTTCAGATTGAACCGAATTGGGCATTTCAACAAAATTGATTTCTAAACCTGCGGCATTTTTTGCAACAGGAAAGGGAACCACTTTACTAGGACTACCCTTCCATGATTTAAATAATTTTCTGACCTGCTTTTTGACTGTTTCAAAATCTACATCACCAATAATTATAAGGTAGGCATTGGCTGGAGTAAAATTATTTTCATAATAGTTTTTCACATCGTCAAGGCTCACATTTTCTAAGCTTTCCATTGTTGTGAATTCGCCATAAGGATGATCTTTTCCGTAGGTAATCAATCGTTCAACACGTTGTGCAGCTGTAGCGACAGAGTTTTCATTTGATTTGATTCCTTCCATCAAACGTTCTTTTTCCTTTTCAAATTCTTCAGCTAAGAAGTTAGGGTGTAAAACGGCATCGGCCATCAAATCAAGCACACGAGGGAAGTAGCGAGAAAGTGAGAAGGCAAAAGCACTGGAAGAACCAATATTAATACGTGCGCCAATATAGTCTACTTCTTCTTCAAAAGTATCTTTGGGCATGTTAACAGATCCTTTTCCTAGCATACTTGAAAGCAAAGAATTTGCACCGGCAAGCTCTCCCTCAAAGATGGGATTAAGATCAATGCTTAGGGTAGCAGAAGCACGCGGTAATTTGTGGTTTTCAACCACTAAAACACGTAGACCGTTTCTCAATACAAATTCTTGCGGGTCCTCTAATTGGATTTTTGGCGCTGGTCCTGGGAGCGGTTGTTGACTTCGGTCAATTTGTGCATGCAATGGGTTCAAAGCAAGGATGAACACGAATAAAAAAAGTGTTTTTTTCATGAGTGAGATTATTTTTTTGCTGACTCAGGAAGGTAATCCAAGACGAGACGTTGATTTTTGTTTAAGTATTTTTTTGCCACTGCTTGAATTTCTTCACGAGTGATAGAACGATAGATGTCAATTTCAGTGTTGATTAAATTCGTTTCGCCAAAAAAGGTGAAGTATTCAGCCAATGAATTTGCAATTCCTTCAACTGAAGCATTTGAGTTAACAAAATTCATTTCAAACTTGTTCTTTATTTTTTGAAAATCTTTTTCTAAAATTAATTCATTTTGAATTTTCTCAACTTCTTTCTCCATAGATAGAACCAAGCTATTTAAACTAGTATCTCCTAAGGGAAGGGCGAGAATAATATAGATTCCATAATCTTCAAGAGACAAATTAAACGCCCCAACTTCAAGGGCAATTTTTTCTTGGTCAACCATTTTTTTATAAAGTTTAGAACTTTTCCCGTCACTTAGATAAGTTGAAATAAATTCCAATACTTTGGATTCTCTAGTTTTAACTCCCGGGATTCTAAATCCAGAAAAAACTGCAGGCAATTGAATGTTTTTATCGTAGTAGGTTGCTTTTCTAGAAACGTTTATGGGGTCTTCTTTAATATCAATTCGATTGATTTTCGGCCCTCTTGGAATAGGACCAAAATAATCTTCAATCATTTTTTTGGTTTCAGGGATTTTTATGTCACCGGCCACCACCAAGACAGAATTATTGGGCACATAAAAGGTGTCTTTAAAAGCAATAAATTCATCTAATGAAGCAGCATCTAGGTCTTCCATAGAACCAATAGAGGCAACTTTATAAGGGTGCTTATCAAATAAGTTTTCTTTTACAATATCTTGATAATAGGCATAGGGACGATTATCATAATTATTTCGTTTCTCCTCTTTTACTATCTCGTTTTGGGTATCGACACCAATTTTGTTAATTACTGGGTGTAACATTCGTTCAGACTCCATCCAGAGACTAAGTTCCAAATTATTTGATGGAAAAACTTCGTAATAATAAGTGTAATCATCAGAAGTATATGCGTTATTGGTCCCTCCATTAGAACTAACAATACTGAACCATTCTCCGCGTCCAATGTTCTTTGTTCCTTCAAATAAAAGGTGTTCAAAGAAATGGGCAAAACCAGTTCGTTGAGGTTCTTCATCCTTTGCACCCACATGATAAAGTACAGATGTGGTAACCAAAGGAGCACCGTTGTCTTTATGTAAAATAACATGCAAGCCGTTGGGCAAATCATATTCTTCAAATTGGACTTTTTGGGCTTGCACCAAAAGGCCGGTTAGAAGGAATAAAAGCAAGAAAAGCGATTTTTTCATAAAAGATGAATTTAATTTATTAATATGACGCAAAAGAAAATAAATTGTTACAATTATGCAGGATTTAATACAATATTCTGATTAAAAAGACATTAATATACAAATGCATTATAATGTTTACGCGATTTTTTCCTTTGTGGGTGAGTCTTTGCGCCTTTTTGGCACTCTTAAAACCTGAGTTATTCACTTGGTTTGCTGGCCCATGGATTACTTACGGTTTGGGGGGGATAATGCTGGGAATGGGGTTAACACTAAAGTGGAGTGACTTCACCCAAGTTTTAAAAACACCTTCCTGGGTTGTTTTTGGCATGCTTTTGCAATTCACCCTAATGCCCTTGTTGGGATGGGGTTTGGGGATTTTATTTGAGTTACCCCCTTTTTTTGCGGTAGGCTTGATTTTAGTCGCTTGTTGCCCTGGGGGAACAGCCTCCAATGTAATTGCTTATTTGGCTAAAGCCAATGTAGCTTTGTCTGTTGCCATGACGACTTGTTCAACTTTGGCTGCAATTATATTGACTCCCTTACTCACGGCAAGTTTTTCGGGAAGTTATTTGGAAGTAGATGCTTGGGGCTTGTTTTACAGCACCCTCAAAGTGGTTCTGATTCCCGTGACATTGGGTGTTATTTTAAATCAATATTTTTCAAAATTCACACAAAAAATTATTCCTTATTCTCCGCCCGTGGCAGTTTTGTTGATTGTATTGATTGTGGCCAGTATCATTGGGCAAGGAAAAGAAATTATCCTCAGTTCTGGACTTAACTTAATTGCCGCAATAATGTGTTTGCACTTTTTGGGCTTTCTAGTGGGTTACGGTCTAAGCGCTATTGTTCTCAAAAACAAGGCAGTAAGCAAAACGATTGCCATAGAAGTGGGAATGCAAAACTCTGGTTTAGGAGCGGTTTTGGCACGAGAAAATTTCACTAATCCAGCCACGGCAATACCATCTGCGCTCTCAAGTTTGGTGCATTCCATTTACGGGAGTATCTTTGCGGCAATTGTACAAAAGAATAAACAATAAAAAAAAAATATGAAAACACATAAGGTTGTCATTGTTTCAGCAAAAAGAACCCCTCTTGGGAAGTTCATGGGAGGCCTTTCTACTGTTCCTGCGCCTAGCCTAGGAGCTATAGCGATTAAAGGAGCACTAGAGGCAATTGGACTTTCGCCAGACCATGTAAACGAAGTTTATATGGGTAATGTGTTGCAGGCTGGTGTGGGACAAGCACCTGCTCGACAAGCAGCAATACAAGCGGGAATTCCAGATACCGTTCCTTGTACAACCGTTAATAAGGTGTGTTCTTCTGGGATGAAAACCATTAGTATGGCTGCACAAGCCATTGCTTTGGGCGACGCAGAAGTTGTTGTTGCAGGAGGAATGGAGAACATGAGTCTTGCGCCTCATATTGTTCCTATGCGAACAGGAGTGAAGTTTGGCGGAACTCAACTGGAAGATGTTATGCAAAAAGATGGCCTGGTTGATGCCTTTGATCAGGTTGCCATGGGAACTTTTGCTGATGCTACCGCAGCCAAGCACAATATCTCACGCGAAGAACAAGATGCCTTTGCCGTGGAATCTTACTATAGAAGTGCTGCTGCATGGAGTAGTGGTGTGATGAAAAACGAAGTGGTTCCTGTCGCTGTACCCCAACGAAGAGGCGAGGCAATTATCGTTTCAGAAGACGAAGAATATACCAACGTTTTATTGGATAAAATACCTAAACTGCGTCCAGCTTTCACCAAAGATGGAACGGTTACCCCTGCCAATGCCTCGACCATCAACGATGGTGCAGCTGCGCTAGTCTTAATGTCTGAAGAGAAGGCGATAGAATTGAATTTAAGTCCTTTGGCCACCATCGAAAGTTATGCCGATGCAGCTCATGAACCGCAATGGTTTACCACAGCTCCAGCCAAGGCCTTACCCAAAGCCCTTACAAAAGCAGGAATAACGCAAGAGCAAATTGGTTTATTCGAGTTAAATGAGGCGTTTTCTGTGGTTGGCTTGGCCAATATTAAGTTACTTAAGTTAGATCCTTCAAAGGTAAATATTCATGGGGGAGCAGTATCCCTTGGTCATCCCCTGGGCTGTTCTGGAGCAAGAATTGTAGTTACTCTTTTAAATGCGATGGAAAAGAACAAAGTTGATTTCGGTGCCGCAGCTATTTGCAACGGAGGGGGTGGAGCATCCGCAATAATTTTAAGCAAAAACTGAATTTGAAGCATTTTTTTTATTTTTTCTTTCTCTTTTCGGGAAAAGAAACTACCAAAATGATTGGAGAGGGGTCTATAAACAAACGGGCGAACTACTTTCAGCAGGTTCATATTATTATAGAATTGATTTAGGAGATGGGAGTCCAATTAAAGATGGATGGATTATTTGAGTTATTAATTTGAGAGGGAAACAACTTTCGACCATTGGACAGCTTATTCAATGGGCAGCAAACAAACAAATGGATCTTCTGCATGCCTATGAATACCAACACGGTTTTTCTTCTAAAGCCGATATTTGGGATCTATTTTGTCGAGAGGTAAAGCAAGAGTTCGGGCAAATTATCGATGCAGAAAAATTTAATAAAGAACTTCAGTTAAGCATTCTTGCTTACTTACTTACTTACTTCACGAGCAAAGCACGTATCATTTGGAAATGAGTACGGACGAAATGGCCCATGCATTTTTAACGTTTAAAGAAAACAACTAACTTAGAGAAGTCTTAATTGATTATTACATGAAAAAGTCGTTACTCATTGTGTTGCTTTTTTTGGCCTTCGAGTTGTCAGCCCAAATCAATTTCTTAACCCCTTATGAAATCACGATTGAATCTGAACTTGCCTTTGCACCTGCAATTGAAGATTTAGATCAAATGCGCTTGAGTTTTGAGGCACAAAAATGGCCAATCGATGTGTTGCGGTATGCCTTAGCTCGCTTAAAGCAAAATCCTTATATCGTTGCTGCATTTTTTATTGAGGTGAGTATAGTGCATCCAGATCAATCCAAAAAAATCATTATTCCCGTTCCTGTAAATGAACGCTATATTCGGGCATTTAAAACAGAGGAGGGCTTTAATGAAAACTATGTCGACTTTCTTTCTGATACCTATGAATGGATCCTGGATGGCTTGTAGTGACCAGTAATTAACTGTTTTACTGACAATACTCTTCGCCAACAGAAAATTGACTGTAAATGGCCTGAGATACTTCTCCGCTTAATCGATTGTCAGGGACACCCCCCTCAATATTACTCTGATTGGCCGATAAATTGATATTGGAATTTGGATCGAAAATAAAAAAGTAGCGGCCGTCTTGTGCAATTTTGTCAATAATGTCTCCGCATCTTTCTTGCTTCGAACAACCAGTCAACATAAAACCGATAAAAAACAAAAGCCCAGCTCTTCTCATAACACAAATGTAGCGATTATAAACAAGAAAAAACATAGTGCATTTCTGTGGCAATTTCAATGGATTTGGTCAGGTAAGCTTCTGCTTCTTTTGGTGTATCATCAAAAGCCTTTGGGTCATTGTATCGTAGGGGTATCCGTTGTTCTGCACCAGGAATGAATGGGCAGTTTTCGTCGGCATGCGCGCAGGTCATTATTGCAGCAAAACCAGTGGTTGGACTGCTGGGGTCGTCAAATAATTTGGAGAAAAAAGTACCCAATGAGACCCCACCTAGCTGAATGCGATAGTGCGGGTTTAGACCTACTCTTTCCAGCTCAATTGAAAAACCTTGTCCAATAAGTGTTTGAATGACTCTTTCGTTGCATGCGGTGACCTCTACTCCGCCTGAATAAGTAGTGCATTCGTGACCATGGTAATGTGCCATTGCTTTGGCCCACAGTTGTGAAAACTGACTTCTTCTTGAGTTGTGGGTGCAGATAAAATTTAAATGCAACGGAAGATTTTTCACCTTCTTTTCTTGAAGGTAATAAACAAAACCTTGGAGTTCCTTTTTGCGGCCTTCCTCAATGTTTTTAGAGGGTAGACTTTTAACGAGCGAAGCGAGAGTTGTATTCATGCTGCAAAGATACAACAGGAATATATTCACACCGAATTTTCCCTATTAAGAAATTTAGATAGATTGTGTTAGTTTGTTTAAACGAAGAATACCCACACACATGCTTAACATAGCCAAAGCGGGTAAACTACGCTCAATAGGATCTGCAATTTTTAAATGCATGGCAATAGCTCCGAGCATTAAAACCGCAATAATTTGTGCGGAAGGTTTTACTGTTTTGGGAACTTTTAGCCCAATAAATAACCCAAGAGCAGCCAATAATTTTACTCCCCCAATGAGGTAAAAAACAGTATCATTTAAGCCATAAGCTAAAAATTCTTCTTGCAAAGTTGAAGCAGTTCCTCCTCTGTAGGGAGTAGCATTGCCTAGCCGTAATAACCAAACATTAAATACGGTACCAGAAACGAGTACAATCAAAAGACGATAAAGCCAAATCATAATAAATAGTTTTAAATAGTTGTTTTTTTTCCGTTGCTGTCAATGGCAACAAATACGATTTCACAGGCACAATTGCTTTTGAGCACCTGCCCAATTAGGTTTTCACTAGAGACTTCAACCTTAATGCGCATTGAAGTGTTACCCACATGCAACAAGGTGGCCGTTAAAAAAACCAAGTCACCAATGTGTATTGCTTCTAAAAATTCAATATCGTCGACAAATTTAGTAACACAATTTTTTCGCGCATAACGAACGGCCAAAGCATAAGCTACTTCGTCGATCCATTTCATCACTTTACCTCCATGCACATTTCCATGGTAATTTGCATCGGTGGTTTGTGCCAGAAACGACATTGAAAGGCTTTTGTTCTCCATAATCATTTTAAAGTTAGGGCAAATTTCCAAGATCAAGTTGAGTCGCTGCCTTTTTTTTGATGAAATTACAACTATCTTTGGGTTAATACCGACAGATATGAAGAACATTACAGTGATTGGAAGTGGCACAATGGGAAGCGGAATAGCGCATTGTTTTGCTCAATATGGATTTACCGTTTCTTTGGTTGATTTAACCCAAGATGCGCTTGATACTGCAAAGATAAAAATCGGAACTAACCTCGACCGACAAGTAAAGAAAGCCCTACTCACCCAAGAGGACAGAACAGCGACCTTGCGTAGGATTTCCTTTTCAACTGAACTCCAAAAAGCTACTGCTAGTTCTGATTTAATTGTAGAAGCTGCTTCTGAAAACAGCGCAGTAAAAAAGAAAATTTTTGAGCAAGTAGATCAATGGGCTCCTGCGCATTGTATTCTTGCGTCAAACACCTCTTCGTTGTCGATTACAACCTTGGCCGCTTATACCCAAAGGTCAGAAAATGTTATTGGGATGCATTTCATGAATCCCGTTCCGGTGATGCGGTTGGTAGAAATCATTAAAGGGCACAGCACTAGCACCAGCACTTTGTCTAGCATTGAGGCCTTGACAAAAAAAATTGAAAAAGTACCGCTTGTAGCAGCAGATTATCCTGGTTTTGTGGCCAATCGGATTTTATTGCCCATGATAAACGAAGCCATTGAGGCGCTTTTCCAAGGTGTAGCCGATGTAATGACCATAGACGAAATGATGAAGCTAGGCATGGGTCATCCTATGGGGCCTTTGCGTTTGGCAGATTTTATTGGCCTCGATGTATGTCTTTCTATCTTAGAAGTCTTACATCAAGGATTTGGGAAAGACAAGTACGCTCCTTGTCCTTTATTAAAAAACATGGTTGCTGCCGGAAAACTGGGAGTGAAATCAAAAAGCGGATTTTACGACTACCACGAGGACCCTAGAAATCCTCAACCAACGATCTTTTAAAAAGCACCTTAGGTGAAGAACACTCCTAAAGATTATTTTTGGTTAAACCTTAGCTTCCTGTTTATAAGTACTTCTGGAGCATTGGGAAAATGGATTGATTTACCTCCAGAACAGATCATTTTTTGGCGGAGTCTATTCTCCATTCCTTTTCTGCTTCTTTTTTTATGGACAACCAAGCAGAGCATTAAGATTTCTTTTCAATGGAATGCCTCCACTCTCCTTGCTGGGGTGTTAATGGGATCCCATTGGGTGACATACTTTTATGCATTACAGTGGTCAAATGTAGCCGTGGGAATGCTTTCTCTTTTTACCTTTCCCGTTATTACAGCCTTTTTGGAGCCGTTGTTCTTCAACACGCGGTTTAATAAAAAGCATATTTTTCTTGGCGGCCTCACCTTACTTGGAATATACTTCTTGGTGCCTTCTTTTGATTTGGCAAAAACCCACGGGCCAGCCATTGCTTTAGGTGTTTTTTCTGCCCTGTGTTATGCCATCCGAAATATACTTATAAAGAAGGCGCGTACCTCCGGAAACGGAAGCCAGCAAATGCTTGCCCAAGTGGTTATCATTGCCCTTTGTTTTGTGCCATTTCTCTCCCAAGAAACATTATCAATGAATCAAGATTTTTGGCCTGCACTGGTGTTCTTAGCTCTATTTACAACAGTCATTGGACATAGCATGTTTTTGTTTAGTCTCACCCGTTTTTCGGTAACCTCTGCAAGTATTGCTGCAAGTATTCAGCCACTTTATGGTATACTTATTGCTTATTTTTTTTTGAACGAAATTCCCCATTGGGGAACCTATATTGGTGGTGCCTTGATTGTGTTTGCTGTATTGATGGAAGGCTTGTCTTCAAAGGAAAACTAAAGATTTTTTGAAACAATTTGTTATATTTAATTTAATCCAAAAAAAATAAAGTACAGAATTTTATTATGCAAGAATAATAGTTTACATTTGATTTATCAATCTAAACGCATTAATTGAAACGAATAAGAAATGAAAATTTTAGTTTGCATTAGCCACGTTCCCGACACTACATCGAAAATCAATTTTGTTGAAAGTGATACAAAATTTGATACCAATGGAGTTCAGTACATCATCAATCCAAATGACGAGTTTGGACTGACACGCGCCATGTGGTTCAAGGAAAAAGAGGGCGCTGAGGTCGACGTAATTAACGTTGGTGGTGCCGAAACAGAATCAACCTTAAGAAAAGCTTTGGCTATTGGAGCAGATACAGCGATTCGTATAAATACCGAAGCCCTAGAGGCGAGCCAAGTAGCTCAAGAGATTGTGGCGGTTATCCAATCGGGAGGATATAATCTAATAATTGCCGGTCGTGAATCGATTGACTACAATGGTGGAATGGTTCCTGGAATGATAGCGGCAATGATAGATGCCAGTTATGTAAACAACTGTGTAAGTCTTGAAATTAGTGGAGACAAAGCCACAGCGGTACGTGAAATAGACGGCGGAAAAGAAACCGTTTCAACCAGCCTACCTTTGGTTATTGGAGGGCAAAAAGGATTGGTGGAAGAAAGTGATTTAAAAATACCTAATATGCGCGGGATAATGATGGCACGCAAAAAGCCATTGAATGTAATTGAGCCGGCCGGTGCTGGAACAAGAGCTACCAACGTCAAGTTCGAAAAACCTGCGCCAAAAGGAGAAGTAAAATTGGTCGACGCCGATAATGTTGATGAGTTAATCAACCTATTGCACAACGAAGCGAACGTAATTTAACCTAAAAAAAGAAGAAGATGTCTGTATTAATCTATGCCGAAACTGAAGGAGGAAAAGTAAAAAAAGTTGCTTTTGAAGTAGCTTCTTATGGAAAAGCTGTCGCAGATCAAATGGGATGCGAAGTTGTTGCAGTTGCCTTTAATGCATCCGATGCTGATGTATTAGGAAACTACGGAATATCGGAGGTCATGAACATTACCCACGAGGGTAATTTTGATGCGAAAATATATGCTAGTGGAATTCAACAAGCTGCCGAACAAACCGCTGCAAAAGTAGTTGTTGTAAGTTCAAGTGCGGATAGTCGATATTTAACACCACTCGTAGCTGTAGGTTTGTCTGCGGGCTATGCAACGAATGTAGTGGGTGCTCCAAGCAGTTTAGTGCCATTTACGGTGAAGCGCTCTGTTTTTACGAACAAGGCTTTTACACAGTCAGAAATTACTTCTGACATCAAAATCATTGGGGTGTCTAACAATGCCTTCGGAAGTATGGAGAACAATGTTTCTTGCACTGTCGAGGAGTTTGCAGCAAATTTAGCCACTTCTAGTGTAACTATTGCGTCTGTTGACAAGGCAACGGATAAAGTAACTATCGCCGATGCAGAAGTGGTTGTATCTGGTGGACGAGGCTTGAAAGGTCCTGAAAACTGGCATATGATCGAAGACCTAGCAGAGGTTTTAGGCGCGGCAACAGCCTGCTCTAAACCTGTTTCTGACATGGGTTGGAGACCGCACAGCGAACACGTAGGCCAAACAGGGAAACCCGTTGCTTCCAACTTATACATCGCTATCGGAGTATCGGGAGCCATTCAGCATTTAGCCGGAATCAATTCTTCCAAAGTAAAAGTTGTCATCAACAGTGACCCAGAAGCTCCGTTCTTTAAAGCTGCCGATTACGGAATTGTAGGCGACGCCTTTGAGGTTGTTCCGCAATTGATCGAAAAGCTTAAAGCCTTTAAGGCGCAAGCATAATAATGGTTAGATTGACACTAAAGCGATGACTTTTCATCGCTTTTTTTATGTCCAAGAATGAAATTCAGCTACTTTTATATTTTACGATTTATTCATGAAAACCACGCTTAAAAATCACTTTGGTCGCTTGACCAACGGAGAGGAAGTTATCGCTTATACCTTATTAAATTCAAAGGGGATGCAGCTGGAAATTCTTTCCTATGGGGGTATTATCACTAAGCTTTTGGTGCCTGATAGAGAAGGGGTTCTCGACAACATTGCTTTGGGCTTTACCAACCTAGAAGAGTATTTGACCAAAAGCCCTTATTTTGGGGCAATTGTTGGGCGATTTGCCAACCGTATTTCTCGTGGAAAATTCACCTTGAACAACAAAGAATACACCCTTGCAACCAACAATGGCAAGAACCATCTCCACGGCGGGTTAAGAGGATTAGATAAAGTGAATTGGACAGTTGAGCCAAAAACAACCCCCAAGGGGTCCTCACTAATTTTGTCTTATATGAGCCCCGATGGGCAAGAAGGCTATCCTGGGAATGTCCATTTTAAGGTAAGCTATACATTGACCCATGAAAACAGCCTAGAGGTTGATTTTGAAGCAACCACAGATACTCCTACCATTGTTAACCTCACCCAGCACAGTTATTTCAATTTATCTGGAAAGCCTGACCAACAAATATACGATCATCGATTGCAGATCAACGCAAATCATTTTCTGCCTGTGAACAAAGACATGATTCCCACTGGAGAATTCCGGGCAGTGCAAAACACCCCTTTCGATTTCTTAGAAGAGAAATCCATAGAAGAAGTCATTGATCTAGACGATGCACAATTACACCTTGGATCGGGCTTTGATCATTGTTATGTGTTGAATAACGTTGCACAAGGATTTCGACAGGTAGCTCGTGTCAATCATCCTACAACTGGCCGCACAATGGAGGTATTCACCAGCTTACCTGGGATGCAATTGTACACCGCCAATCATTTAGCGACCCCTTTTACCAAACGAACTGCCCTGTGTTTGGAAACCCAACATTATCCCGATAGTCCCAATCAAGACCACTTTCCATCGACTGAATTACTTCCTGATGAGAAGTATCGTTCAAGTACACATTTTGTGTTTTCTGTTGACTAATCTCGATTGCTAAAGTTTGCTAGGCAGCGATAATTTCAAGATATTGAAAAAAAATAATCGCATGAAACAACCACTCGTTTCTCCTTTGGACAGAACAGCTACAAAAGAAGCTGAAGAAATGGCCACCTTTTATGAAGAAACTCTGGGCTTCACGCCCAATAGCTTATTTACCATGATGCATCGTCCGCGTATTGCTGCAGCTTTCTTGGAGATGAATCAAGCGGTCATGGAAAACAAGGGTAGATTGAGTAGTTCACTCAAACGGGAGTTGGCCTATTTATCGAGTGTTGTAACGGGTTGTCGTTACTGCGAGGCACATACAATCCGTGCAGCAGAACGATATGGTTCTTCGAAGGAACGCATGCTTAACTTATGGGAATACAAAACACACCCGGCTTTTTCTGATGCTGACAGAGCAGTCTTTGATTTAGCTATTGCTGCCTCGCAAGTACCCAATGCAGTAACCCAAGAAATTTCAGAAAACATAGGCAACTACTGGGACGAAGGAGATATTGTTGAGGTTTTAGGCGTTGTTGCGCTCTTTGGTTACCTCAATCGTTGGAACGACAGTATGGGAACCGAGTTAGAAGAAGCGGCAGCGGTTTCAGCAACTAATCTATTGGGACATAAAGGCTGGGAAAAAGGGAAGCACCATTACTAGTTCAATCATTGAGTTTATGGGTTTTATTTAGAGCATACAATTCTGTTGCATCATAATCCTTTTGATGCAATAGAGCCAATTGTTTTTCTAACAAACCTTTCTTCTGAGGAAATCCTTCTCTTATGCGTGTATATAAGGGCTTTTTATTTTGTGGAGAAATCATTTCAATACAAGCTTGCATCGCATTAAGAACGGACATTATTTGGTTGGGAATCCAAGAAATAATGGGTGTGCCTCCGGTAGCTTTTGCATAGGTAGTATTTTGCATGATGTACTTTTGTACAAACTGCCAGTGTCCATTGCGAAAGAAATAAATCTCTTCCAATATGCCCAACAGAAGGATTAAGCCATCTTCATTTCTACGTTCGTTTAACCAGCCCGTCAAACCTTGCGGATGAAGTTGTTTCATGTCTTCCTTTAGATCTTCAAAAAAGCGTTGAACACATACTGGGCGATAAGCTCTTAAGTCGAGTAAATATCGGGTTAGTTCATTGGATGGGTAATGATTGATGACACCCGAGAAGATATCCATGGTAGGGATAATGTTGTCTTGTGCACCTGTTTGCCCCCTGTATTGACGTGGGTTTTCATCCACCCCTTGGTAATAGACTCCTTCATTGAAAATTTCCTCATTTCCCTTAATGCCCATAATGAAAACCCTGAAGTCATTGTAGTGTTTCCACCGAGAGGCTTCCCACATGATTTTTCTCCGTCCATTGATGTTCATCATGGCCTGATAACATTGATCGAGCGATCGGTTGGTGTCAACTGTATTTTCACTTTCAAGTGTTCCCAACACCCCTTGGATGAGATCTGGAGAGTATTGATTGATGTCTACATGAAGCATAATAAAGCCCCTTTCGTCGGGCATGCCAGAAAACTTAACGGCCATGTCTAAATTCTCCCAAGCAAAGCCTTTCGCTGGATCGCGTTTTATATAGTTGCCAAGAGAATAAGCGTAGTGGTAGTCGAGCCAGGGGTAAACGTCTAGTTTTTTTGCAACGCTACATAATGGTACGGCAATTTGCTGAGGTAGGTATTGGTTTGCTTTTCCATATTTTCCTGTAGACAGTTGTTCAAAATGCGCAGGCGCTAGGGTATAGGCCGAAGCGAGAAAGGCATAGGCACGAAAAAGGGCTTGTAGTACAAATGGATCACTTTCTTTTTCAACTTCCTTGCCGAAATTGGGGAGTTGAGCTATTCTTTTTTCAATTTCTCCTTCCTTTCCCAAAATGCCTTCTTCACCATCATCCTTAATACGTGCTAACTCATGTAAAATCGTTTGGAGACGGTTGTACCTCGTCGGTAATGTTGCGAATGGATCTTTGCAAGGGAGAAAACCGTGGGTAGGACCAACCTGAAAAAAACCATCCGTGTAGTGAGCTAAATTCATAAAAGCAAAATGTTATACATGAAACTAAAGTTAGTGTTATTTGTTACAAATACAACAATCATTGAAAGCTTTAGTAATTGAAAGCTGATAGTCATGCAAACAAAAAAACCCTCCACAGATGGGAGGGTTTTTTGTTTGCACGATCATAAAGCTTAGTCAATATCCCCTTGTTGCTTTTGGTCACAGGATAAAAAGAATGTAATTGTGGCGAATAAGAATACTATTTTTTTGAATTTTAGTTGTTTATGATTAGTTAATTAGTTGCAGTACTTCATCAGATTGTCCCTCACTGTATTCAGATAATACATCCCAAATGTCTCTTCTAAAAGAGCCAAGGCCATTGATTTTCTCATATTCTTGCTGAAAATTCGCAGGTAATCCGTTGTCTTGATTGAATCGTGTAAATGATTTAAACGGATAAACGAGTGTTATATTCTCACCGTTTTCATCGTTAAAAACACTTTGGTATACTCTTCTCGGATTTGGTGCATTAATTTGGTTCAACACTTTTCCGATTTTTGTAACTGCTTCGAGTACTTTTCCATAACTCCCATATTTTCTGCCAATCTTAATGGTGCGATGAAGTAAATATTTAGGATTTCCCCAAGAGGGAGGCGTATAACTTGCATCCCAATTTAATTTACCCAACACAACTGATTCAGAAGAAACATTATTGCGAACGTTTTTTTGCCAGTCAGCCATATGAACCTCATTGGGCATAGCATCATAGTCTGACAGCCCCATTGGGCCATTTAGCCAAACATATTGCCCAGAACGACGACCAATTAAAACGCTATATAGCGAAGCGGTAGTTTTACCTTCATTATGAAATTTTTCATTGTGTTTTTTTACGCCCTCGACCAGTTTTAATTCTTTTGCCTTTTCAGGAATCAAGTAGATACTTTCATAGACCACCTCTTGGTTTTGTGCAAAAATGGGTAATACACACATGGTTAAAATACCTAAAATAATTTTTTTCATTGAAAATATAGTTTGTGATTAATACTCAAATATAGCATTAAATTTTAAATTGCAATTTTAGTTTTAATGTCATAGGATTAATACATTGCCTTATGAATTCTTTTTTATCAAATAAATAAGCTAACAATTGATTCGTTAGGATTTAGCAGAGTAGTGCTTGCAAGCTGCAATATCTTTTCAAACGTATTGTTGTTGTTATAAACAAATCGACATGAATAATGTAATAAAAGGCTTAGTGTTTTTAGTGCTCTTGGGTTGTTCAAAACCAGATGATTGTTTTACCATCAGCGAAAAAATAAGCACCAATAATACCTACTATTTTGTCTCTGGTAGGGGATGGCAATTAAATGAAGGTAGTGCACCTGGGACTCAAGCAATCGTCTCACGTGAGACCTACAATGCTTTTGCGCTAGGGGATAAGTATTGCAATGAATAAACGAAAACCGCAACCATAGTGCAGTGCTGCAGTTTCCGTTTCTCTATGGATTGATTCAGCCGTTTGTTTGTCAGGTGTGAAAGAAATATGATACATAAAAAAAGCACCTACAGCAATGTAGGTGCTTTCTAACTTGCTCCCCCTATTATTCAAAGTTGCAACATAATTTCTTCTTTTAACGATCCACTCGCCTTGGACGATATCCAATTCTCCTTCCTCAAAAACACTTAAGTAACGAGTGTAAACTTCCTTTAATTGTGAAGGAAGTGGCTCGATGACTCCTTGGTTTCTAATTTGTGGTTAATGTTCAGTATAAGAAACGTAGGCGATTTATAAGCACGAAACTTTCTGTTAAATACAAATTTTGACACGAGCCAAAATACTTGAATTTAGTACTGTTTAGCCTATTTTTTTATATACATTGTCAGCCATTGGGTTTTATTTAGATTCATTGTATTCTAATATATCAGCAGGTTGACATTCAAGTGCCTTACATATAGATTCTAATGTCGAAAATCGAATTGCTTTTGCTTTTCCAGATTTTAAAATTGAAATATTAGCAGTTGTAATTCCAATTATTTCAGCAAGTTCTTTACTTTTCATTTTTCTTTTGGCCAACATAACGTCAAGGTTTATTATTATCGCCATAGATTAAACTGTTAATTCATTTTCCTTCTTAAAATTCTTTGCTAACACAAGTGTATTACTTTGAATAATAAAAAACATTCCAATAATTGTTAGAAAAAGCGGTATTAATAAATTGCTATCATAAATTAGTTCGAATTTTCCGCCATAAAGTTTATTCAGCCAAATAATAAAAAAAAGAGCAAATGAAATAATACCTGTTAATAAAAAGAGATCTCCAGATTTCTTTAAATTCTCTATAATATTTTCAGAAAAATGTTTATTTGTAAGTAAAAACCTCGCCATTTTTCTCAAATAATACAGTCCTCTTAAAAATATGATGTAAGTGATTAAACTTATTATTGAAGTAAACCAATAAAATAAACTCCAATCTTCAACATTCATATTTACTTGATTAATATTAACAATACCAAAAGGTATAATGAAAATTATTCCGACAATTCCAATAAAGTGAAGAATGTAAAGAATGTCTACAAGAGTTTTAAATAAAATTATGTTTTTCATAAGTTGATATTTTTTCAAATATACTAAAAATATTGATAAACAATAATATTATTATGATTAACAATGTTTTTTTAACTTTGGCAAACGTTTAGTAAATTAAAGTAGGTGATTTCGAAGTATGAAACTTTCGGTTAAGCATAAGGTTTGATACGGCTGCATCCTTGTTGAAAAATTCGAAAATTTTTATTTTGAGAGTTGCAACCACATTTTCACTCCAGAGATCAAATCTATAATGTTGGCCAGCAAGGTTTTAAAAAGTAATAAAAATAAAAAGGAGGTCAAAAATGACCTCCTGTCTAATATGGCTCCCCCTATTATTCAAAGTTGCAGCATAACTTCTTCTATTGACGATCCACTCGCCTTGGACGATATCCGTTTCTCCTT
>Ga0115572_10000353_pt1 | contig 39407 bp, 51 predicted proteins | sample COGITO_mtgs_1206_FD_88681 | JGI IMG/M metagenome (GOLD analysis project Ga0115572, IMG submission 88681) | Pelagic marine microbial communities from North Sea - COGITO_mtgs_120607 | ecosystem: Environmental > Aquatic > Marine > Epipelagic | place: Germany:Helgoland, sampling site Kabeltonne... | reverse complement strand
TCTACACCAGCACTTACTGATGTGTTTGTAACTTCAGTACCAGCAGATGCTCCTGCTGATGCTCCGGCGTTATCGTTACCTACCGATTTGTTTACTTCTGTCATTATATATCCAATTTTTTATTAAGCGTTTTAAAATCCTTTTTTCTCATCACCGTCTTTGCGATTGCTTTGTTTGCCTGCTTCATAAATGGAATGTTGATGTTTGTTCTATCATCTACTGCCACTACTGAATTGTATTTCTCAAGGAACTCAACGAACTCTTTCTTGTGTTTGGCTAATCTCTTGAAGAACCCAATCAATTCAGCGTTTGAGATTTCCTTACCATTACGAGGGTCGTTCAATCTATCAAAGAAGTGTTTGTCGGTTAGGACTATATCTACCGGATTGAGTTGTTTGTCTGCGAATTGGTCAATCTTCTGAAGGTCTCCCATTGGGATTTCGTTGATTGGTAGTTTACTCCAATCTTTACCTTTGGTGAAAGTTCTTGGTTTCTTAATAGTTCCTAAATGATGTTTATCGTAATACACCTCAATGTAGTCAACACCCTTACCACTTTTGAATAATTTATCAGCTGCGGCATTTACGATGTTTTTTTCAAACCCATTGTTTGCTCTTGGAAGGTACATATCAACCTCTTTACCATTCTTATCATATCCAATCGCATCAAATCTAACACCACCGAATTCGCTGAGTGTTGATTCATCCAATATTCTATACTTTAGAAGTGGTTTACCATTGATTGTGATGTCACCCTTTTCGTTTTTACCGATTGACTTCACTACAATTCTCTTGTTCTTGAACTTACCACCAAGAATTGTATCACCTACTGAAATGGGAATGTTGATGTCCTCAAATTGTAGGACTGCCATATTCTCGGAGATTTTTGCACCCATATACTTTTTGTATAAGTACATCAAGAATGGAACGAGCTCTCTAACCATCTTCTTCTTCTCATCCTGCATCTCTTTTGATACCTTTACAGGTTCAGTTGCAGTAGGTGGGTGATGGATGGCTTTAATGGCCTGTCTCTCAATTCCTCGTTTTGTTTTGATGATTGGCATATGACTTCCTATTACTTACCCTGACCTCTATACTTCTTCTTGTAATTCTTTGAACGCTTACTATTAGATGTGTTGTTCTTTGAATGAACCCCGGGTCTTGTTTTTTTGTTGGTTTCGATTGCACCAGCACCTGATAACTTTGCCATTTCGTATCTCCTTTAAAATTGTGATGATAGTAACTCTTCAATTTCTTCTTGGATTTCTTTTGCAGTAACATCCAACTCCAACATAATGTTGGCTTTCCAAGTTTTATGTTTATTTCCATTATGAAACAATATAATGGTTGGTACTGTTCTAATTTTCCATTTGTCTTTTAGTTCAGGATATTTTTCAATATCAACTCTATAATATTTACAATCTTCAATCTCATCCCAATCTGCGAATGGTTTAGCAAATTTTGCATCAAACTCAACAATCACAACACCAGTATTAATTGCTCGATTCAATGTTTCGGGTGATAAGCTTTTTGGTAAAGATTGGCCAAATGATGTGGTAACCCAAAGTAAAGATAATATGACTAACAACTTTTTCATCGTGATTCAAACAATCGGTCTTCGATTTTATCTAATTGTTCTTTAATATCTTCAACATCATCTTGCGTATCCATAATGGTCTGGCGTACTAATTCATCCTTGAGTTCGTATTCGGTTCTACTAATAACTGGTACTGGAAGTTCTTTTGCTTCTTGAATGTCATCTTGAAGAGCATACCACATACCTACAACAGTAGCAATACCTACTCCAATACCAATTAATGTTTTAATCGATACATTAAATCCTGTGTCTTCGTTTAATTCTTTTGCCATTTTATTTAAACTGATAATTAAGTCCAGCTTTTACACTGTAAAGTTCCCTATCCCAAAATCTTTGGTTTGATACTTCTAAATAGATTCCAAGTTTCTTTGTTAACCACACTCCGGATACTAACCCTATTTGATAATCAACCCAATATCCGTTATCTACTCCATAGAAGTAGTCTGGATTACCATAAATATGTAAATTATATGGAAGAACACTTCCCCAAACGTGTACCCACAATTCTTCCGTTCTATGATAGAAGTCCAGCCCAATTACAGGCGTAAATGTTCCAAGTATACCAATAGAATCTAACATCATACTATTAAAGTCACCTGCAATCTCATCCCACTTTAATCTTCTAAACTCCCAGTCAGAAAGAGCGATGGTATCACCACCATCGTTCATCCAATGGTATTCTGTGTATGAAGTACCATCATTATATTCTACATCTACTGAATAGTCTTGGTATCCTGCCTCGTATGCAAGTGCCAACCAAGAACCCCCATCATCTAAATAAAATTTAATTGGAGCAATTCCGTAGTACATATGGTCACGGAAGTTTACACCAAATGATAAATTAAACTTACTACCAATTGATTGTCTATATCTTACATCAGCAGCGGAATAGTTCAAATTTACAAATGTGTTATCAAAGCGTTCTACCTTTACAATATGGTGTTTACCCAAATGTCTTAAAAAGTAATTGTTGTTTACATATGTTTGCCCAATTTGTCGTGCTAACTCACTATGAAACAAATACTCCCAACCACTAACTGCGCCTATGTTAGTTGAAGTTGAAATGTTTTTTTCAGTACCATCGTAAAAAATGGATGGTCTATTTTCATATTTAAATCTAGCAATCTTACGAATACCCAATGAATAATTGTAATTATATTCATTCTGATTTTGAATTGGTTGGGGCTGTATTGTCCAATCCCGTGGAATAAACCAATCACCATATGGGTCTTGTACCGGCTGATTTATGATAGCCGTTCCATATATCGTTGAATACTTAAAAAAATCTTTAATTTGCGCTGATGTTGTAACCGTAACTAACATCGTGACCAATAACAATAACCTTCTCATATTAATAACTCCTATTATATAAGTATTAGTGAAGAGCATCTTCAATCGCTCTTTTTACAGCAATTGAGAATTCTGTTTGTTCAAATGGTAAATTTTCATCTTGCAATTGAAGTAAAGTTGCTGCTACATTCATTTTAGCAGTTCCCACTCCAACCGATTCTTTACCATCTTTGGTTACGGTCACAGTTACAAATGTCTTTTTTTGTTTGAATTCAAAAGGGCCAACACGAATACCTTGAGTTGGTGCTTTGATTTCATTTACTACCACATAGATTGGTGAACCACCAGGACAAAGAGGTGCTTCTTGACCTACGATTTCTTCGGTGATTTGTCTTACACCAAAAGTAAACTTTTCTTCAGGTATATCTTTGATTGATGCTAAAGATAATACTGAAGCTACGAAATAACATGCGATTGGATTCATTGTATCTTCTCCCCACTTATAATTGTTTTATGTTTTCCAGTTGCCATTATATAAAACTGATTTTGATTTGAAAATGTTCCACTTTGGGTTGGTGGATATGTACTATAATAATTAGTAGTTGGATTGGATTCTATGGTTGTTTTTTGTGATTGGGTAAATATATAACTCTTATAGTATAGTCCACCATTTAGTAAATCATATCCATATTTGATATCATCCCAATCAAATCCACCAGTATCATCTATATCACAAGTGTAAAAATCCCAATCAGTTAAAAGACTTAATCCAGCCTTTTTATACATTAGGTAATTCATTTCAGCAGTAGTCATAATACTTGGTTCATTACTCACACTAAAAGTAACTCTATAATCCCAATTTGAATTATTAGAGAATGTTACTTGACCTGCTGTATTTGTTATTTTAACTCCTTGTGATTCCCATTGGGTAATTGCTGCTTGAGGTGCATATTCGTATGTTGAACCTGCTCCGTTAAATCCTGCCAAGTTTCTACCCGTTGGAGTTGCTGCTAAAGTACCATTATGGTTTTCCACACCTTGAGTTGCAGTTGGAGTCCAACCTTGTGATGTGATTGTAGTCCATATCTTATTTGTTCCTTCAAACAATACGATTTGATAATCCACCCAAGCATTTCTATTTGAGTAATAGGTTAAGTGGGCACTTACAATCAGTTGTCTATTTGGCGCAGTTCCAACAGTCTGATATCTTATATAATAACCCGATGATGGGTAGAGGTCAGTCCAATATGCTGCAACTACTCCATTTGGATTTGCCGATGATGGAAATGAAGTTGGAGAATATGTTCCTGCGGTATTACCAAATGTTATAAATCCGTTAGTACATATTCTAAATTGTGAAAAGGTTTGTCCGTAGAATTCAAAGTTAAATCCTATGTTGAATGGGCCCACATTACTATCATCACCAACATTAACCGAAGTACCTGCCGTTGATAATGGTGAGTAATTTTGAGAGTAGATAGAATGGTTAGGAACATAATTAACAAAATGTTCTACCTCAATATCAATACTATTAACACTTGCATCACCAATAGGAGTAAGGGTAATGGTTTGAGAATATCCACCAATTGATACCCACAGTATAAAAATAAGATTTAAAATAAACTTTCTCATAACAATATCTTTGTTCCTGTTGAAATCTGAAAGTTTAGAATATCTGCTTTCCATTGGTATGCTCCACCAAATGATAAACTCCACTTAAATGTGTCAGTCAACTTTATATCCAAATTAGCCAATGGTACGAATAACAATCCACTCTTATACCACTGCCCCTCATAATAAAATATGTAAGGAGAATAGATTCCAAGTAACATTACATTACCATTCAAAAACCAATCGTTATTAAAGTTAGTAAATCCACCAGCAATAATTGACCAGTTCTGAAAGTCACTTGTTCCAATCTTACCAAATGTAAGGTTAGTTCCTAACATTGGAGTTACAATCCACAACTTTTGAGTTACCATTGCCGTAGTGGTATTGAAAACATCGGTTTTAAAGTTAGTCATTGTGGAGTTTGAGAATACACCCATAAATCCATTATTCTTATATGAACCATATAGAGTTGAGTTAAGAACATTCTCACCTGTGGTGTAGTTGAAGTTGATACCTTTGATGAAAGTTTGTTTGGTATTAACGTGAGTTAAGGACATATTGAATTTAAAATTATCATTACCCTGTGCTTTGTAGTCACTACCATTTCTGATTACTACAAAGTCACCCGCGCCAATCAATGCACCTCTACCAATCTTTTCTTGTTTAGATTTCTTTTTAGACCCACCGGAGCCACCACCCCCACCATCATCTCCACCTTCAGAGTCACCACCACTTGCTGTGGTTGTATTATCAGTACCACCTACTGCACCTTCAGATGTTCCACTACCACTATCAGTTCCACCAGAGGATACACCACCCCCATCAGTACCACTTACTCCACCAGATGGTTCACCACTTCCACCCGTGCCTCCACCTCCGGAGCCAGAGCTTCCACTTGAACCTCCACTTGAGCCGGATGAACCACTTCCTCCGGTAGAAGACCCACCACTTGAAGAACCAGAAGAACTGCCGGAAGAGCCCCCATTACCACTGTTACCCCCATTAGAAGATGACCCAGAGCTCGACCCACTCGTTCCTCCTGATGTTGAAGAACCTGAAGAATTCCCGCCGTTATTAGTGCCAGTAGAAGAACCACTACCACCAGAGTTGTTAGAATTACCATTTGAACCTCCTGTACTTGTTCCACCTGATGGTGGTGTTATTGTTGTAGATGATGTTTGAGACCCCAACGAAGCCGCAATACCAACGATACTTGATACATTCATTGCTGTATTAGATGCCGTTGATGAATTTGATGATGTAGATGTTTGTGCTCCAGCTCCAGCACAAGGGTTAGAACCCGGTGGGAATTGTGCATTAATAGAAGCGACCCAAGCTTCATATCCACCAGACTGAAGTTGGGTCGCTGTAAATGTTTGCCATTGACCGGCGTAAAAAAGTGTTACCGAACCAAGTGGTTGAGTGATAGTTACAGTATTAGGAATACCAGTACAAGGGTCAGTATAAGTGTATTGGTACGACTGACCAAATGACTTAAACCCTATAAGTAGTAAAACTAATACTAACCACCTTTTACCATCCATATGCTTCCATACGTTTCACGAGGTTCATTGTAGCGACCTCCAATGCACGTTGGGTAGCGATTCCGACTGTTGAGTTATCAAATCCCATTTGTGGGTTTTTGAACATACCTTCACCTACTTGAGTTGCAGTACCTTGTCCACTTGCCACAATATATTGTCCGTTATCAACACTTGTCATTCTAATCTGAATACCCATAATCGTGGTATTGGTCTTCTGAACCTTACCTTTGTTATAATCTTCTCCATAAGAAACTGCAAAGTCGTAGATTTCTGCGTAAACAACATATTTTGGTAGAGCAATACCTTCCATCTTCAATTGTGTTTGCCCATCACCCAAACCATTAAGTTCGGTTTCCCAAGCATCTAACATTTGATTTTGAATGGCTTCTTTTTCTTCAGCGTATGCAAATCTACCAGTAACTTCAAAGTTCTCAATGATACGATTTGATACACCCAAACCAACTCTTTTATCTCTCAACTCTGGGAACATATCCCAAAGTTCTTTGTTTACGTTTAGTTTAGCAAGTTGTACGATTTGCTTTTCACCAGTATAAGGTGCAATGCTATTAAGGGGTTGGTCTGCTTTTTCAAAGTCAGCTTGGTATTGAACTACACCAACTGAAGATGAACATGAGGTGGCGAATCCACCTACGAACAACAATCCAACTACAACAAATAGTAACCCAAGAGGTGCAAAAATCAACTCTAAAATTTCATCTCTTCTTGTTCTCATTTTACTTACCCTCGTTTTGTGCTGCACGTTCCTTCTTCAATCTTGCCATTCTTTCCATTGGAGTTTCTGGCTTCTCTTCTACTACCTCAACTGGTGCTGCAGGAACTTCCTTAACAGTCTCTCTGATGATAGTTCGTGTAGGAGCAGGTGCTGCCTTTTGTTCAGGGATATTGATAATAATCTCTGGACCAGTAACATTAACACTTTGTGAGTTATTGTTCTCAACTGGTGCAACTACTTCCGTTGGTGCTGATGACTCTTCTTCGATTCCTAACATAGAATTAAATTGAGTCATTAGAAATGTTCCTACTCCAGCTACTGCTGTACCGGCAAACCCAATAATACCTTTTTTAAGGTTTGACATTCCTTCTTTGATTTCTTCTTGCATATTAACCTCTTAATATTTTACGATTCTATAAAACTTCTCTCTATCCGGCGTAACCAATCTAACTAAATACATACCTTCTGGTAAGTCAGTCATTCTAAATCCGTGGAATTGGAAACCACGTTCGTAGATAATGTCAGAGTAGTTCATCACTTCTCTACCAAACATATCGTATACCATTGCGTTAAGGGTTGAACCTTCAAGGTCGTTGTGGTGTTCGATGAATACCCAGTTGTCATATGCGTCTGAAGTTGGGTTAGGATATACCTTGAAACCTTGCATCAAATCTAACAAGTCGGCATCAATGTCACGTTTGTTAACTACCGAACCATCGTTTGGTGATGGTTTGATGTTTAAGTCATAAGCGTTCTCATCACCAGCAGCTTTGTTGAAGATTTTCAACGGAGATGTCTGCCATCCGATTGGGTTGATTACATCAAATACAAATGTAAATGTTGTAGTCATATCAGTAATCACACTTGGGTTCATCTTGTCTTCGTGTCCAGCCCAGAATACTGTATTCTCTTGTACACTCAACATAGAAGTCCACTTGGAAGCAGCATCACCCATATTGATTGAGTTAAATCTAAAGATAGATGTATCAAACTCAATACCCATTTGTGCAGCACCAATGTTATTACCAAATGTCATCATTGTAACAGGTACTTCCATAGTCTCATCTGAAGTGATTACCAACTTTGGAATGTGGAATTGGATTGTATCATCAATGTTGTTCATATAGATTGCTGGGTCAAGGATATAATCCGTACCTGTACCTGGGTTGGCCATTTTAGCAATCAATACTGCTGGGTTGTTATAACCCGTAGTGGTAGCATCACCTACTACATAGATGTATGGTTTCAATGAGTCTAATGAATTCACAATCGTATCAATTGTATATACTCTCGGAGTGTTTGCCCAAGTTGGAACTGAAGTTGCTGAATTAGCAGAAGTGAATTCACTTGGCCATAATACTGATACGTTGTATGTGTTAGTAAACAAAGAGTTCCAGTTTGTAGAACCCAATGCTAATCTATTAAACATAGCAAATGCGTCTGAAATAGTGATGTCATCACTTTCGTTGATATCACCTTCGTACAACTCAATACCAGTTAAGGTGTCTTGCATTGAAGCTGCGTTAGCAAGTTTGTATGCATCGACAACTGATAGAGCAGAACCATCGGTCATTGTATCAGTTTGAGCAACTACTCTCAAATGCCAGAAGTTTGTATCAATTGGGTGAACAACTTCCATCAAACCATTTGAGTTTGTAGAGTCAGAAACAATAGCAGTCCAAGACCCTTGAGAGTCACTCTTCAATCTCTTACTTGTTGTAAACCAAACACCTTGTGCGTTTGAACCATCTGCGTTTCTAACTTTGATTGGGAATGTCAATGGGTTCATTTGGAAATTACCACCATAGTTGTACATACCCAATGTTACATCCACACCATTGTCTTTTGTAGCAAGGTTGTTGTAAGATGTCGAACCTGCGATTGCAATTGAGTCAACAACACCTTGATATGTGGTGGTGTGGTATAATCTCAATTTAAACATAGCACCATCGGCCCAATTGAAGTTTGCAGTGTTACCTGTGTAAGATGCGATTACGTTAATGTAATCTGAACTTGCAAAATACGAACCATACTTGTCGATTATCGAAGTAGCCGTTGGCCCCCAATAGATTTCTGGGGTTGTAAAGTTTGTATTGTCGTAAAACAATCTGAACTGAACTGCTTTGATATCATCAGCAGTCGGATTGGCAAAGTGAATGTATACATCAGTATAAGCATTCGGATAGTCTGCCAATGTAAACAAAGTATCCACCAAAATATACGGCGTCGTAGTATTTGGTGGAGTTAAGATTTCGTTTGACCCATTCTGGCCAAATGTGTTAATTGCCGCAAACAAAGTCACGAACAATAGTGATAGTTTTTTCATACTTCTCCTATTTAAAGTTCGTAACTTAATTAACTTTAGATAACCAATAAGTAACTAATTGAAAAAAAGTAGGGTCGCCTGAAAATACATTCAATACTCAATCACCTTAAATTCTAAAATATACGGCGACCCTACTTATGGATTATTCTTCTTCTTTATTCTTACTAAAGATTTTAGTAGCACCATCAATACCAAATGAACCAAGTACGATGATAACGAATGAGTTAAAGATGGTATCTGAAATTACCAAATCTTGACCCAAAATACCCGTAACAACATCAGCGCCAGCAAAGATTGCCATAACTGCGAATGACAAGAAACCAACGATGTTTTTCTCGTTGTAGTCATTGTTGTCTTTAAAAATGTCACTAAATGCCATAAATTTTCTCCTAATATATGAAAACATAACAACTCCGTTTAGTAACTAATTTATATAATATTCTATAATATAAGTAGTTGGTTTATAAACTTACCAACATATCCAACAACTCTTGTTGTGGGAACATATCAAACTTATCTTTACGAGTGTTAGTGTGTGTCCATACACCCTTAACTTTTCCGTAGTATGCATCTTCGTTAAATTCAAATGCGTCAGCACCTTTTTCTTTAACCAATGCAGGAAGACCGGCTCTGATATCAATACCATCTCTTTCAGCGATAAACTCCATCCACAACTTCAATGCCTGAATTTGTTTATCAGAGTATTTGTGCCAAGTTGAGTGACCTCTAAATGGTTTAGCCAAAGTTACGATTTGTGATGGGTCAACAGCAGCACCGGCATATGTCTTACCATCTTTCACATAACCAAAGTTACAAACCTCAACACCAATCGAGTTAACGTGCATCTTTTGTGAACCATTCTTACCCAAGTGGTATCCCCAGTTTCCAGCAGGGAATGCTTGAACCATCTCACCATCATACTTGTCATCGTTACCTTTACAAGAAGGGCCACCCAATACGAATTCGGTTGAGATTGGGCCGTTCTTATCAGCATCCCATTGTTTGATTACGTTGTAAGGGTTGTGCCATCCAGCGGTGTGGTGTAAGAACAACCACTCTGCTTTGATAGGGCCCTTTTTGTACTCATCTTCGGGCATAAAGTATTCTACAATTTCCAAACCATTTTTAGTTGTATATGGTTTCTTTGTGTATAGACCACTTGCAGATTCTGGATTTGCTTCTGAAGAAGCGCCATCGGTATCCAACAATCCCATTTTACCTAAAGTTCCTTTACCAACTAAACCATCAGCATCCAAACCATTGGCTGCCTGCCATTTCTTAACTGCTTCAGCAGTTCCTTTTCCAAAGATACCATCGGCTGCAACACCAACTACTTCTTGTACATCTTTTACGAGGTCTCCTCGTGAACCAACTTTTAGTAACATCTACTAACTCCTTTTTTTGCGTCCGGCACAATGTGCTTTTTGACTGAATCCTTTTGGATTGTTACAATCAATGGACTTTTTATACTTTTCAGACCACTTCTCATCAACTGATTTGATGAGTCGTTCCATAGCTTGTTCTAACTTGTTTGGAAGGTTCTTGTGTTTAGTTCCTGCGAAATCTTTAACATCACTTTTCTTCATAGATTTGGCTGCATCTTTGACATCTTGAGAGACATCCGAAGGTTTTACATCACCCTTTTTCAGAGCGTAAACCAATCCCATAAACTTTTGCTGTGCTTTAGATTTAGCTGGCATTAAAGTTCCTCCACTAATAAGTATGGATAAATTCCAAAGGAACTATCCAATCTACTCCAAAAGGGTCAGAAACTTTAAGTTCTTGCTTTTGTTCGTTGAGAGATATAAGAGTCACCCTTTCTCCCTCTACCAAACTCCCCTTGTGATTGGAGAAAGTCTTCTTCATTGCGACTCTTTTTCCTATTTGATTTTGTAAATTTTTCATATACTTCATAATCTTCAGCATATTCATCTAGCTGATTCACATTGATTTTACCCATTGCGGATTATCCTTAAATTATTAATTTTGTCCAAGAATTGTTCTACGGAATAAGATTTATTTTTCTCATCTTTGACCACCACCTCGTTTAAGGTGTCGGGATACTTTTCTACCAATCTTACGAGGATATCAAACCCTTGGTCAGCCCAAAAGTTCTTGAAGGAAACTTCACCCAAAATGTTGGTTGAGAAGTCTACTGATTCTTCGGTGTCACCTGGCAGTAATATAAAGTATCTCATAGATTTATCAAGGTGTTTTCATAGTGTTTTACTCTATTGACCTTTATTTTAAATATGTCGAATTCGTACTCACCACTCTCAAATTCATTAAAATCAAAGATTTCCGATAGTTGTTGAATGAAGTTAAATGAGTTTTGAGTGAGTGAACGAGCATCAAATTCTACAATGATATCGGACTCACCACTCGTGTTGAATCTCATAGTCAAGTCAAATTGAGTGTTTGGTTGTTCTAATTCAATATAGTCATTGATAATTTCTTCAGAACAATCTACCGTTATTCTACTACACCAAGGTTCTAAAATGTTTATGATTCTGGCATCTGCGTTAGTTACCTTGAACTCTACATCGTATTTGTGGGGAATGATTGGATTCATCATTTTATCATGCTTTACATTTGACCCCCACTTACGAATAAACTCTTTAGTAGAGTTATGCATATCAGCTTTCCATCGTTCGTGTCTTTCAACATCACCATCAAATGAACCAGCACCACGACCTGTAAAGTGATAAACCAACGAATCCCAAGATTGTACTAATGAATACCCATTTAGTACAAATCTATTGAATAGGTCAGAATCCTCTCTACAAGAATGCATAATAGGGTCATGCCCACCAATCGACTGAATGTCTTCCCTGTACACCATCCAAGGTGCAAAGATACCTTCAGTAGTCGTTCCATCATTTTGGGTGAGTAGATTATCTACATATGAATCAAACTCACTTTCCTTAAACTCTTCTGGATACAAACCAAAATCTTCTAAAATCTTTTCGCCACCATTTGGGTGAAGTGGTGGTTCAATACGAGTTGAACATACGACTGATAGTGGTTTTAGGTGTTTGAATGCGTGATAGTCTGCATCTTTACCTAAAATCATATCAGCATGGAATATCATTACGATTGGAGTCTCCGACTTATCGATGCAATAATCATATGCCTTTCCAATACCATATAGTGAGTTTCCCAAGTTAGGATTTACATAGTATTTTACACCAAGTGATTCTGAATTTTCTTCTAACCACTCAAGTGTTCCATCTTCATCGGAATCCACGAATACAATAATGTCGTGGTCTTTACGATATGCATTTTCTCTAATAGATGGGATTGCTGTTTTTAAGTATCTCAAGTTTGATTTACTTGGAATACAAAATGTTATTTTTTTCATACCTTCTTTAGCGTTACCAACATAGCTGGAGACTGAACTCCCTCTTGTATAGATATTACTTCAAATTTATTAGAAAACAAATCTCTCATAGATTGGTTTGAAAAATAATGATAGTGACCATCCCATCTTTCATTTGGTGGTGGGATACTTCTATTAACCGGAACCTCTATAACAAGATACTTCTTTGTTATTTTATATGCAGCGTCTACAAATGCATCTAAATTTTTAATGTGTTCTAAAACATGGAAGCAGGTCACCAAGTCATATTCATTTGGAATATCCATTGAACAAAAATCACCACGATATGTAGTATATCCTTGCAACTCAAGATTTTTAATACAAATATCACTAACCTCTTGGCATTCCTTTTGGGATATCATATCACCAATAGTATTCAAAAAAGTACCACCGCCAGCGCCGATATCAAACATACTTGTTGAATCATCAATCAGGTCTTTTATTTTATGTATCCTCTTTTCACATATTGGCTTTCTAAAATTGTGAAAATTTTCAGTAAATACATCATTTTCAATCTCACCCGAACCACGAGTTCCGAACTTATTTTTTCGATATGATTCTTTATGATATTGGATGGGGTCTCCTAAAAAGTTAACATATGTGTGAGAACACATAGGGCACTTGTAAACATCAGTTTGTGTTTGTATGGAGTCGTTGTTGCAAATAATACAATTCATAATATTAAATATGGGATAAACATTTTTGAACAAATTCGGCATCTTGGGTTTGCCACTTTTTCATATTCTCGTTTCGTATCTGATACCACTCGGTTATATATGATTGGTCATTTTTAATGCGATACATCATATCTTCAAATTTAGCAATCCAATCGGAATCTAATACATCAATGTTATAATTAGAAAATCCATTGTTTACTGAAAAGTGTGTTACTTTGTCTTGTGTTGATAAATATATACCAGGAATATTCATACCTATTGATACCAATTGACCGTGCCCTCTCATTGCTACTACATAATCATAATCAAAGTAACTTCGTAACACAGCATCTACTTTTTCAAATTGAGATATTTGTGAAAATGTATTAGTTCCTATCAAATACTTTCCATTAAACCCAAAATCCTTTTTTGTATGTGGAAATATAGGTAAATTATAATTTGATGGAATATTTTTTATGTATTCTTCAAAATCTAAAAACCTATTTTTATTTATTTTCGTACTTCCATTTTCAGCCGGTTGGAATACTCCGGTGCGTATAATTGATTTATTTACAGCAGATGGGTGGTGTAATAATCCAGGGTCTGGTATCTCAATAATTTTATCAGAATACAAATCTAACTTCTTAGCCTTATCAATAGAACCATCGTTCCTCAAAGAACATTCAGCTACTGAAGAAAATATTGACCTAACTGTGGATTTTACATCATCTGGCCAAGTGGAATTTCCTCTGAAAGTGTTTATACCCACACCATATAAAAATATAGGAACACCACATTCTTTGATTATATGTTCGTTTAATGGTAACTTTTGTTTTGTAAGTTGAGACTGATATGAATGATACTCAACGAGCCCACCACCGCCTATTAGAACCGCGTCTACATTGTTTTGTTTTATTGTTGAAATAACCACCTCTGGATTGTTTTGGATATTCCAAAGGTCATGTGCATTCAACATAACAAATTCAATATCTTTATGTTGAGACATAAATGACTTTTGTACATTTTTTATAGCAATATTGTCTCCAAGATTACCGTTTAAAGCTCCAATATGTAATATTCTAATCATTTTTCAAACTTTTTACTTATATTACTAATCATATTATACGACTTGCCAATTCCAAGATTTTTAATAATCACATTTAATTGATTAGCAGCTGTATATAGATTCATTCCGAATTCTTCAAAAGAATTTTTATAATCTTCATATGGATATGGGTCTACCGTTCCAATATGTGTTCTAAAATAGTTTTGTGGGTCTGAAGTTCTATCTTTACTAACACCATCAATTCCACAAATCATTAGATGTGTAGGTTCACAGGCAAGAACTAACCAACATACTCTACCAGCAACTCCTTCTTTACCACCAGTCACATTATATAATATAATTCTTGATTTGTATTTTGACACAAAATTTTTAAACTCCGATGATTCGTAAAATGGATGTACTTTTGGTTCAAATCCAATTGTACATCTTGGGTTTGAATCCAAGTATTTCAATAATCTATTGTCGGTCAAGTCTACAATGTCTGAAAGGGTTATGTGTACTGGTTTTTTAGAAACGACCAAATCATTTAAATAAAAAAAGCTTGTAGTTACAAGAACATCCCAATCATAAGATTCCCAATCTACTTCTCTGGCAGATGGGCCTGACCCTAATACTAATACCCTTTTGTCGGATATGTTTTCAGAGAGTAATTGGGTATTTCCTTGTATGAACTTAAATAGTTCCATATAAAGTTTCGCCAAGTTTAAACTGCCATTCGTAGTCAATATCAAAACACTCCAACTCATCCATTGGATATAATTTTATACCACCTTCTTTTTGGAAATCACCCATAAACATATTTTGTGATATTAAATCCATACGAGATGCATATAAAACGTGGGCTGCTTTGTAAGTAACTTCAACTGCTTTAGTGTTCATAATTGTTTGGTCTTCTGGCCATGGAGTTACCAACTTACCTTCTTTATTCCAAAAGTAATCTTTCATGGGAATTACTCCAAACAAGTTATCTTCTTCTTGCGCCAAAAACTGATTTATAAAACCATCAATGGTTTTCGTTTTCAACAACGGAGAACACCCATTTATCTTTATGACATATTTAAATGGGAGCTTGTCATGCCATTCATATATTTTTTGGAGAGAGTTGTCGTTATTTGCGGACTCCTCACTTCGATGGTAGAGGTTAACTCCGTATTTGTTTGCAATCTCTTTTAACTCATCCTCGTAGACCGAAACATATATGTTTTCTTTAGGGAGTATTTTTGAGTCCAATAGTTTATTTATAGCAATCTCAAACAAGGTTGAGTCAGCAAAGGGTCTTAACATCTTACGAGGGACTCTTTGTGAATTCATCCTTGCCTGAAGAATTACTACAACATCGGAGATTGATTTCATTAACCTCTCAATTTTTTACGAACAGGAACTTCAGAGTCGGTAACTTTGATTACACCATCACCATACGCTAGTTCTAACTCACGGATACCTTTAACTAATTTAATCAAACCCTGTGGTTCAACTGATGCCATATGGTCTGACCCCCACATTGTTCTATCAAGGGTAATGTGTCGTTCAATAATACTAGCACCCAAATAAACTGCGGCTACTGTTGTTCCCAATCGGAACTCGTGACCCGAATACCCAATCTCAAAATCAGGATACATATCAGCTAATGTTTGAACGCCTGACAAGTTTAGTTCTTCAATTGGAGCTGGATACGTTGAGTTACAATGTAACAATCCAATTTTATGAGGGTTATTATATTTTAGTTTGGCGTTACGAAGAACATCAACTGCGTGGTCAATTTCTTCTGCGGTTGACATACCTGTTGAGAAAATTACTTGTTTACCGGTAGCAACACAACCTTCAAGCAATTCATCATTTGTCAACATTGCTGATGGTAGTTTGATAAATGGAATATCATAACCATTCAAGAATTCAAGAGAGTCCATATCCCACGGCGACGCTGACCATGCGATTCCCTTCTCTTTACAATATTGGTCAATCTCATCATATTCAGCTTTTTCAAACTCAACTTTGTACTTGTAATCCAAGTATGTCATTTGTCCCCATGGGGTGTCTCTTATAACATTTTTTTGATGTTCCGGAACACATACATCAGGATTTCGTTTCTGAAATTTAACTGCATCACAACCCGCAACTGCTGCAATATCAATTAGTTTTTTTGCGATGTTAAGGTCACCATTGTGGTTGATACCAATTTCGCCGATAATATAAGTTTTTTTCATAACTCTTCTATTCTTTTTGTTTTATCACATATTAATAAATCGTATGGTGGTTTCTCACCAACACTTAAATGGTGATACTTACATCCCCACTCATCTAATTGTTTTTTTGTTACATCATACCAATCAAGTCCGGTTACACTTCCTCTTGCAGTCCAATAGGTTATAGTATGTCCCTGTTCGTACAATATACGAATTTTTTTTATATTTTCCAAATTTGGGACTGCTTTATTATAATCACGGTCTCCCTCATAGAAACATATTGTTTCATCAATATCTACATATATGTTCATTTACACCAATTTACCACCTCCTGCGTTGAATTCGCATACAATAGGAATGTTGTTAATTTTAAGATTACCCCGCAAATCAAAAGATTTGGCCGCCTCACATCTGTGAAACTCAATAGCAATATTATTTATTTTACTATAATATTCGGAAGTTAAATTTTTAAATATTTCATATTCAGAACCCTCTACATCAATTTTCATCAACTTACAACTTTTGATATTATTTTCTAAAAAGATATCGGGTAAAGATATGGTCTCCACCTCGGATACTGGATATTTTTCATAAAATTCAGGTTTGTAAAATATAGATGAACCACCTGAATTTGTTGGTGAGGTTGGTATCTTTAATATTTCACCCGTTTTCGACCATACTGCACGATTAAATGAAGTTATGTTTGTGCACCCATTATCATTAATGTTCTTAACAAGGTTATCATAATTGATTGGCGATGCCTCGAATGAATATATTTTAGTGAATGGGAATTTTTTTGATAATAATATTGATATTATCCCCAAATTGGCACCTAAATCTAATATCACATCATCTGGTTTAAAATCTACATTAAAAATAGAGTTATAAGTTGATAATTCATTTTGAATCAGCCCAATAGTATGTTCTGTATCTTGAGAGGATAATGTTAAAATCTCGTTTCCGAATTTATAAGTATTAATCATATTTTTCTTCTAAAAAGTTTAGTATTCTTGATGGTGATTTACCGTCTAATTTATATTCATCAAAGAGTGTGATTAAATCACCATATTCTTTTTTTGGCTCATTTAAGAAATTCATATCCCAATCAAATGGAATGGCATTTTCCATTACTTTGTTAATAACTATCAAATTAGTATCATTAAATTTAGATAATCTACTAATATCGATAAATTTTATAAACTCTTCAATCGTGGGAATTTTCCATATATTCATCCAAAATTTTGCGGAGTCTTCCACACCATTTCCAGTTTCTGAAATATAAGTGTTTATATTGTTCATATGCTCGGATGCATTACATACACTATCCAAGTTTACAATTTTTTTATTAAAATAAAAGGCAAAGTTAAAAACACTACTGATTTGACCAATATGTGTATCACAAATGGATGCTATATCAAATATATCATCTTCATCATAAACAACTTGAACATCATCTACTACGAATGGGTTGAATTGATGGGCAAATCTTTCGTTTAAAGGTTCTCCAGGATAGCACTTGTAAAATATCTGATGAGTGTCTTTTGTTTTTTTGGCCAATTCGTTTAATGCATCAAATGCAATATTTCGTGTGGTGTTTATGACTCCCCAAAAAAGTATCTTTTTCTTATTAGGGTTAATATTGTATTTTTCAAGATTGTTATGTAACTTGATATCTGAAAATCTTGGATTACCCACTACCACAATTTTGTCACGATATGACTCCTCCATACAATCAAGTCTACGTTCTTTTGCAAATTCACTATGTTCAAAGAAATAGTCAACTAAATTTTGAGGATAGTTCATTCTTGATAACATTTCTAACCTATTTTCAATGTTATTTAACAAATGACTACTTACTTCTACCAAACAAATCTTTGCACCAAAAGACTCTTTAAATTCACGAATAATTGATTGTTCAGGTTGCCACCGTTCTCTAGCCAATATCAACACATCCGGCTTAAATGGTAAATTTAACCCTAATGTAGATGAACCAACTGCTTGTAATTCTTGTGGAAATCTACCATCATATGAAAAATACTCTTTTTGGTGTGGGTATTTTAAGTGTGTTTCTTCACTATACAAAAATAAAAAATTGTGATTTCTTTTTTTGATTTCTAAAACTATGGGTAAAAGTGCCTTATAGTATTTGTTATCACCGGCATATACAACTATATTCATATTAAATCCTTTACAATTTTATTAAACGAGGTCGTATCCTCTTTTATTTTGTCAAGTGTCATTTCATCTAAATACTTTTTACCACTACTCTCCCAAAGGTGGTGTGAGAAGGCATTGGGAAATGATACATTATTCTCAAACATCATTTCAATATGGTCTTGGTGATAAAGCGGCCAAAAAAAAGTTTCGTGATTTAAAATAGTGATTTCGTTTGGAATTTTTCGTGATAACCAAAGCGGATATCCCACCGAATGAGTACACCAAGTTGGAGACCCCGGTGGGCCACCACCAAAAGACTCTCTAAATCCCATTAACCATTGTGTAAGAAAAGTTGAATTTGGTTCTGATAAAATAACAGCAGGACACAACCCCTCCGAACCACCAACTCCTTGTTGACCCATTACTACTTTGTTATTTAACAGTTCGGTAAAAGGTTTGACAAATATAGTATCCGTGTCCACATAGACCCCACCCTCTTCTAAAAGAACTTGAAGTCGAATAACATCAGATTTGTGTGCTTGTTCCGTAATTGGTTTACCAAAAATTTCATTTGGCGGCTCTACAAACTGAATGTTCACCATTGGTTTAGTTAAATCCCACCACTCACCATCGGGTTCAGTATCTATCCAAATTGTAATGGAGTTAAACCCACCTCGTGTGTATGCGGATTTAACGGATAGATAGTGGTGTAGTTTCCACCGTCTACCCCCACCACTCAAGTGAACATAATGTAGTTTGTTAGGAATCATAAACACAAAATAGATTATGACCGGAACCCGGTTGAATATCTTGAGTGGACTTTATTTCCTTACCCAAGTTTTCTATGTTACACTTGTTTACCTCTTCATCGTATATTTTGTATCCATAAGAATGTACTACATCTAACAACTCTTGTGTTTCTTGAACATCTAACCCATTATAGATTTCGGTAATCAAATAAGGTTTGTGTGTTTCAATAATAGGTTTAAGTGTTTTCAAGATGTCTTTATCGTGGCCTTCGGCATCTATTTTTATAAGAGATACCTTACCCAAATCAATATTTTCTTCTTGAACAAACTTTGATAAGTTAATACCATATACATCAATTGGAATTTGATGACCAGTTACCCCAATACCATGGTGGGTACGAGTAGCAAATCCACCATTACAAAATCCCATATCCGAATAATGAAAAGTTAACTCACCTTCTTCATCGGAAATAGCATAATTAAATGGATGAATGTTTGGATTCAATTTGGAGTTTTTCTCCAATACCTCAAATGTAGCAGGATTTGGTTCAAACGAAATAACTTTGTTTGCAAACAACGAATATGCAATTGACATATTACCAACTTGAGCACCAATATCAATAACAGTGGAATTGTGTGAAATAATCTTGGATAGGTTTCCTAAAATTTCTTCGGTAAACAAATAATCTACTTCCCAATCTCCTTGAAAAGGGTGTAACCACCTATGGTATGAGAATTCCATCCCCATCCTATTTAAGTTGATTACTTTTGTGGTATGATGATTGCCGGTTTGTTTTAAAACCTCAATAACTTGTTCACGAAATGGCTTTATATCAAACATAGTAAATTGTAAAATTTTCTTTGAGACACACGAATCGTTTCCAAAACCCCCATCACGATAGGGTTTCGTAATATTCGTTTTGTCGTTCTTGTCTTTCTATATGTTTTGGGTGGTACAATGATAACTCTTCTGCCCATGGTAGATTTGAAATAGTGTCGTATCCAACGAGTTTCTCGTGAACCTTGTTTTCCCAACGAATTGACTCTGAATTTCGGTAGACTCTCCATTGAGGGTCTGGGAAGTTTACCCAACCTTTGTCATTTACACCCCATCCCCATTTTTGGATGTGGTCTGATGTCAAACCTTCAACGGTGTTTACTCTTGGTACTAACACCACATCAACATTATTCTCTTCAAGAATTGCGTGTAAGTTATCCATAAGAACTTCATGGGGAATCTCATCTGCGTCAATCTGAAAGATGTAATCACCACTACAAACCTCGGTCAATGCGTTTTTCATATTTGCAAAATGACCATCAAAATGGTATCCAATTCTACGAATAGCATCACCCAATACATTTAGATAATGTTCTACTTCATTTGTACCATTGTTTGTATCATAGAATACTACAATTTCATCTTGAGGTTGTTTTCGGTCAATTAGAAATGTGAGTAGTCGTTGGATTTCAACAAACTCATTACATACCGTAACTGCGTAACTTATTTTCATTTTATTAATTCTTCAATATTAACATCATCATAATGGTATATAATGTTACCATTTGGGTGTACCAATAAATATATTGGATTTTTTCTTATGGTTGGAGTTGTACCAAACATACCACCTGTATTATAAGTATTGGAATCATAGTAACCACCATCTGAAAATACAACATTCAACCCCTCTCTACGAAGAGGTCTATAAAGATGGTGGCCTACCGTGGAATCAATATACCACTTAAAATGCCAATCTTCTTCATTATATGGGTCTCTAATTCCTGTAACTGGAGATATTCCCTGTCTCTCTACGGAATTTACACTATTTAGAAATTGTCTAATGTTGTTCCATTCACTTTTACTACGAACCCCATCAATAGACTTTTGTAAATTGTGTTCTTTTACTCTTACGATATGGAATGTATCTGATACTCGATTGTGTTGATTCCACCACCTCTCGTATTCTTTCCACGGCAACATGAAATCCCAAGAATCATCTTCAAGTCTCATCCAATTAGAAACTGGCTGCTTCCAAATAGTGTCAAACCTACAAATAAAAAGTAAATCAGTATCACCACGTTCTTGGGCGTCTTCCATAATATGACAAAAAACATCCCATTGTCGGTATCCCGGCTTGTCGTAATATCTATCTTTATTATACAAACGAGTGTCAGTTACTTGTAACTTTTTATTGATTTTATCTTGTAATATGGTATCGTTGTTTTCATACCAAACATAAGTAAATATACGCACATTATGACCCAACTCAACCAATGGGTCTTTTACCATTTTTATAAAATTATTGTGAACTTTCGCCAAGTAATTTCGCGTGTCACCCCTTAAAACAACATCAATGTTCATATGTCTTTCAAGAATTCTGGCATATCATCTTTTTCTACTTGTGCTTTTTGTCTACGTTCTGCTTCGGTAGCAATTTTATCAAAAACACCATAGTCGTAATTATATACCATAACAGTTGATATGTTCTTTTCAATAAAAGTACGATATCCAGTCTTTAATTTTTTGTTTCTAATCTCATTGAGGTAAAATTGTTTTGAACTTACATCTAAATTTAGTTTTGTTAAATCCAACTTTTTTACCTTTGGCGTCTGACTGATTACCTCGTTCAAATCTTCTGCTAACTTTACCATTTGTGGTGGTGCGATATGCTTTAAGTCTAAACAATGAAAGTATGTTTTGAACTTTGGTTGTAATACAAATACATAGTAGTCTCCGGCCGTACCATCGACTTTCTTATAACGGATTTTTGCAACCATACCTCGTTCCAATTTGGATTTAGAGATACGAGTTGCATCCGCCATACGATTCCTATGCATTGTTGTATAATCAGGCATCTATTTTCTTTAACTTTGGTAATTTAAGTTCAACTTGTTGAGGCCCCTCACCAACCTTGTAAGTGTCAAGTATTTCGGACAATTTACTTGACATTTTATCAAGTGTGAAGTTGTCTTTTACATACTTACGATTCTTACGAGACTTCTCAAGTCCTTTCTTATAATTATCGTAAATCCATTTTAATATACCACCAGCTTCACCATAATTTATAGTAAACCATTGAGATTCTTTACGAATCCAATCATTTGCAGCAGATGAGTCTACTTGGTCTAATTTACCACCTACCAAGAAATTGTATTCTGCGTTCAAGAAGTCCAAATGACCACTCCAATTAGAAGCAATGATAGGTTTACCACTCACACATGCCTCTAACAAAGGTCTACCATACCCCTCACCACGCGTGAATGAAACGTGTGCTTTCACCTTTGGGTGATTGTACAATGAGTTCATCTCCTCATCTGAAAGGTCACCATCAAGAATGTAGATGTTAGGTAGATTTTTAGAATCAATCATACCTTTAATCATATCAATTCGGCTTCTCAACTCGTGAACATTTGTAATACCAGGTGAAGTGATAGATGTCTTTAGGATAAGTGCCGGTGGTTTTAACTTGTTTTTAAATGTATTTAGGAATGTGTGAACCAATCCACTTACATTCTTTCTATCATTTCCAAGATTACCTTGTAACCAATGACCTACAAACAAGAAAGCGAACTCTTCGTTTACACTAGCCATCACTTCGTTTACCGATTGATGTATTGGTAATTTGTTATCATAGATGGTATCGTTAAAACCTTCAAACAAAACCTCAACTGGCTTTTCCAATCGTAATTGACCAACTTTTTGTTTGGTCTTTTCATCTAATTTTTCATAAGTAGCGCCAAGTGTTGATTTAGAATGGTGTGATGATACAATTGTTAAATCCATTCGATTACACCCTTCAATAAATTGAGGACTTGCCTCGGTGGTTTCTATAACAGCAGATACGCCAATATTATAGTTACCTATGGGTTGAAACTCGTTTGGGATTGTAATTTGAATCCACACATCCGGCTTTTGTTGCATCTGACCTATGATGAATCGTGATGTTAAATCACCATCTTCAGATGTCAATGCGTTTTGAGGCGTATTACCCCATCGTTGAGGTAAAATCTTAATATCCCATTCCTCGCCCTTTACCTCAATTAAAGAACGAACAAAATCTCTTGAACGAGAACCATAACCACTTCGTGTTGCGATTGGGCAACTAACTACACATAACTTTTTCATGCTGAATATATTTCAAATCTTTTACGAGGTGTCCAATTTTCAAAACACCCATCAATAGCTTCAATGAACGAAACACCCATTTCTTCCGATGACATACCACTTTCACTTACCACCCATTCGTGACCTTCCATACCTACTTTTTCCAAGTGGTCTCTACCTGCTCTGAAAGCATATCCAAGTTTCTCAGCAACTTCCATAAAGTCAACTCGGTCATCAAAAATAAATGGAGTCATTGGTGACCCTTGGAGAGATAAATTAGATGGCCATGTAGGATATGCCCAATTTCCATGTCCAAGTAGTTCATTGTTAGACCACTTTCTTTTATCATGTAGTGACCCAATTTTCACATAATCTTCTGCGGTCAATGGTTCACCTTCCAAATCAAATCCACATTGGTCTTGGAGACCACCAGTCACATTTACAACGATTGGTGTACCTGCTCTCAATGCTTCACAAGATGCAAGACCAAATCCTTCGTTGGATGCAATATTTAAAATAATGTCGCCTGAATTGTAATATAAGTTTAATTGTTCCGTTGAGAATTTGGTGTCGGTAAACTTATAGTCACCATAGTGCCCATTGTGTTTGATTACCTCATTCAAGTCAGTACCATTTTCATCAACTCGTTGAGTATGTAAGAATAAACACACCTTACTATCAGGATGGTCTTTTGCAAATTGATTAAATGCAATCACTACATCACCTGGCACTTTTCTACGAATGTTTCGGTTATTCCAAATCACCACAAAGTCATACTGATTCAATCCATATTTTTCTTTGAACTCAACTAACTTTTGGTCATCTGATGGTAAGGGTCTAAAGTGTTTAGATACTCCATGAGGAATGTATTTATATGCCCAATCTTCTTTTGCCATACCATACTTCTCAAGAGTTCTCTTGTTAATACCATATGTTTGTTTTGAGATAGAAATTAACAAATCACACGATGCGTAGAAGGGTGCATTCCACATTGGGTCTGGTAATGAGTCCCAAATGTTATAATACATAATAGGAACAAACTCCCGTACTTCCATTTCCATATCATACAACCACTTCCAAAAACGAGGGTCGGTAAAGTGTAGGATTGCATCTGGCTTTTCAATGTTGATGAGTTGTCTTAACACATCTGGATTACCATATCCACTATTTGCGTAAATTTTAAGAGATGCGTCTTCTACACCGGATTCTTTTGCAGCATCTGATGATATATCAAATACCTTACGGTCATCGGGATGTTTTAATGCAGCACCTAACTGAACCCAATCGTATTTATGGATTGTTGATAATACTATTTCTTTAGATTGTGTGGCGATACCACTATGAAGTCGGAGGTCATCCGATAGAAGTAGAATCTTCTTCTTTTTAGGTTTATTTGGGTCTACCTTTTTAAGTGTTGGTAGTTTTAGTCCTTCCATATCGTAACTTTCTTTTTTTGTATTATATAAATATACGAAAAAATTTACTAATTTACAAATTTAGCAGTTTTTCCTAATCGAGTTAATACTCTTTTAAAGTGATTAAATTCGTTTCGTTTGATATCACCAAAATACACGATTTTGTCAGCACCTCTGACCACACAATCGTATTGGTGAAGTGGTTGTGTTGGATGATATGGTTTTTCGTAGTATTCCTCTTCCATACCACTATACAATGACATTGGAGTATGTGCTGGGTTATACTCAATGTATTTTATCCCCATTTCCAATGCAAACTTACGAACCCACTTTTCTATACCATCTTTGTTTCCACGAGTGATGAGAATTAGTTCATCTCCAAACTTTTGTTTTAGATTCCAAACAAGGTCTTTGATTTCACCACGATTCTCATAAGCTGTACTACCTATCAGTGCGACTCTCATTATGTTTAATTCTTTTTTGAACCTTGTGCCAATACTTTTGGGTTTGTTTCTTTTGTAGTCCCTTCGGGCCGCCATTCCAGCAGCGGGCGATTTCTTCATATGTCCCATTAGGATGATAATAATTTGTAACTATGTTAAACATTTGGATAGATTTCTCACGACTCCATCTATCTTCTAATGTATATATGTAACTTGAACCTTTTAAAGATAGAATTCGGTTTACCTCTTTTACCATAATTGGTCTGATTTGTAAACATCCAGCAGCCTTCTCACCTCTATGATATGCAGAATCGTTCCCCTTACTTTCAACCCAAATCATAGCATTCACCAACTCGGTATAGGATTTTGAATGAATAACAGGTTGTAACTTTAAATTAGGTTCAGATACTTCAAGTTGGAGTTCTTTGATTTCCAACTCAATAGCTTCTTGAGGAATAACATACCTAACAGGTGATGCCGAAATAAATCCAACAATTGTTAGTAATAACAATCTTTTCATATAAATAACTATTGGTTACTCTTTGATGCGCTCCTTTCTCGGGCACAAATCACTCTTATTGAAAGGACAATATTTACAATTCTTATTGTTCTTTCCAGCGAGTGGTGGGAAGTTTCCATCAGTATTATATGAACCATCTTCATTAAATGATTCGGTGATGAAGGTATTGAAGTTGTCTACGATATTTCTCATTGTACGAGTTCCATGAGCCGGTACGAACTCTTGAACACGTTTTTGAGCAAACATAGCTTCTTCCCAAAGTTTTCTCTTAACGATAAAGTATCTTACTTGAATCTTCTCAAGAGGATATCCATATTGTTCAGCGAAGAATTTCTTATACAACACCAACTGAGCAGTCTTGGTTTTGTCTTTCTTTTGGTACGCATTCCAACCTTTAGTTGAAGTTTTGATGTCCCAAATCTCAATCGTTCCATCTTCAATAACTTCAAACACCAAATCAAGGAATCCCTTCATCATAACGTGTTCGTTCACCTCTGATGCTGGGTAGTAGATTGGAAGTTCCACACCAACTAAACGTAGTTTCTTGGTGGAAAAGTAGTCAGTTCTATTCTTACGAAGGAAGTTTAGGATTTCTACACCATCGGCATAGAACTCATTCATCTCATCTTTAGTGGTAAACTTCTTACCATATTGGGCCATCATAACTTTATACTCTTTGGCCATTTCCTCTAACAAGATTTGATTCAAATCCATCTCATCAGCTTTTGATGGACTCTCACCATATACAACCTTCAACCACCCTTGGATGGTTTCGTGCATCGCTGTACCAAACACGAGATGTATTGAGGGGTCAAACTCCTTAATACCATCCATATACGTTAACTTCCAGTGTTTAGGACAATTAGCCCACATCGTGTATTGCGAATAGGAGATTTTAACATCACCCTGCTTTTCTTGGTGAACTGGAAAATTAAATATATTTGATACTACTGACTTCTTCATCTACTCTTACTTTTCTTATACTAATATACGAAATTATTCGTAAACCACCAAATCTTTATGTTAAGAAATTGTTATTTTAATCCATTTTTGTTGACTATTTAACCTAAACGAACCAATATGCTCCCTACCCCATTCGTTAGGCCCTATTAACGATAAAAAGACGCCACCATCTTTACCAACATAAAGGTGGTATGTTTCACCAATGACAGGTTCAAATGAAAATTTAGCGGTATATACTAACTCATTCCACTTGTATTCTTCTACAAGTCTTTGATACTCATCTTTGAGTTCGTTAAACTTGGTTTGAATCTGCTTATTGACTTTGTTTACACCACGTTGTTTCCACAGGTCAACATCTTCAACGTGTATAGCCGGAGCACCTACCGAAGTAGCGTATGGAAGAAGATGAGCGTTATACCCATCCTCTTCGGTATACACCACATAGTCGGGTTTTTTATTTTGCCCACTTACCATTCTGAACGATTTGGGCGATAATACCATAAACCGACAAGTCTTGGAATGTGTCTTGAACCGACTCACCCACCTCATCAGGTTGACCCAATACTACCATTTGCTTCAATCGCTGTACCTTGTCGTTGATTCTAAACCACAAACCTGTAAGTGACAATTTGATATCATCGTTAGTTTTTAGTTCAGTTCCAACAGAGATATTACCAGGTCCGTAGTTTCGTTGCTTCTTACAAAAGGTCTCGTATTGTTCCCACATAATTCGTTTGTACTCTTCCATCATTTCAGGGTACATTTGTTCACAATATTGTACTGCGGTTGGTTCTCCATAAATTGGTCGTTCTTCTTCATTGACCCACTCTACTTTAGTTTTTGCCTCTTTGATTGGTTTTTTAGAAACATTCCAAATAGTAGAATCATCTATACTCTTACCTGCCATGTTATTTTGATTTTAATAGTTTTTCTGCCTCTTTTTTCTCCACACCATATTTTTGAATTATCTCAACAACATCTTGCTTTGTTAATATCTCAAGGTAGTCTTTAACCTCACGGTGGGATACTTCGAAGTATCTTGATAGATACTCTAATACTTTATCATTGTATTTATCACTCCCTTTGGCTTTGATGTATTTATCAAACGACCTTTTCTTGGGTAGAACCTCTAAATACAACTTATAAACATCTTTGGGGGAGAGTTGGCCAATGGTGTACATTTGTAACTCGTTGACCAACTCAAGGAGTTCCATATTCATAGACAAGAATCGATTGACCATAAATGGTTCAAAACTTTTTCTATCCATAACTGAAAGGGACTCCCAAGGAGTTTTCTTCTCCTTTATTCCCGAAAGATGTTCAAATAAGGTCTTAGCCTTCTTGGTCTCCGCCATCTTCAAACAACTCCTTTGGAGTGAATTTTGGGTGAACAGTACCACAATTGTTACATACTACCACAGGGATAGGTAACATAGACGCCTGACCATTTGGTGATTGGACTGCTGATACTTCTTTGAACATTTGTAGTTCATCGAAGAAGATACCTTCACATTGTGGACACGTTACGTTCTTTAACTTTGTAACATCCAAGTTCATAGTTGGGGACTGTGTGGGTTGTCCCATTTGTACAATTTTACCTTTTTTAGCCATAACTTATTCTTCCAATCTATAATCAGTTCCACCATCTTTGTCACGAATGAATTCCCATTCGACATCTAACAACTCTTCCATTACTTCATCAGCACCATCATCACCTGACTTGTATCGTTCAAGTTGTTCATCGGTCATGTCAACTGCGTAGAAACGATAATCCGTTTCAACTCTAATCATCTTTGCCATAACTTACTTGCTTTCTTCTACCGATGCCTTACGATAGTCGGTTACCAACTTCTTCAACTCGTTGATTACTTTACGAGCACGAGTTTTAGATGCTTTGGTTGTACCATTGTGTTCCGTTTCAAATTGAGCAAACAACTCCTGCATCTGCTCAAACAATTCTTGTGATTTTGCCATAATTTACTTTCCTAATGTAATTAATATATTTAACATCATCGCCATTACGTTGATTTCTTTATCAACCACCATTGCGTCTTTGTATTGACCATCTGCGATGTTTAGGATGGTCTGACCCACTTTACCACTTGCGTAGTTATCTACCTCATCATAAAGTGAGCGATACAATGGTGTAAAATCTTTAACTTTTGAATCAGCGATGATTTGTCTGATTTCGGTGAATTGTTGTTTAATATCACCACTCTTTTGTAATACTTTGATTACATCATCGGTGTAGTTTGCTTGAATTGTAGATGTAGTATCAATCTTCAACTTACCACCAACCACTTGTCGTTGAGCTGCGTTTAGAACTCTACGAATGTCAGGATATCCACTATTCACGAGAATAGCAAGGTCTTCATTTTGAAAATCAACACCCTCTTCATTTAGGATATCATACAATCGTTTAGCAACCTCTTTCTTTGATGGAGGTGAAATAGCGAATGTCTGACAACGAGATTGGATGGGGTCAATGACCTTCTCTACATAGTTACAAGTCAAAATGAAACGAGTAGATTTACTGAAAGTCTCCATTAGATTACGGAGTGCTGCTTGAGCGTTTGGTGTCAAGTAGTCAGCCTCATCCAAGATTACAACTTTCCACTTACGGAATCCCATAGATGATGCAAATCCACGAATCTTATCACGAACTGCGTCTACGGAGTTTTCATCCGAAGCGTTGATGTACATTACATCACAATCAATTTGATTGGTGATGATTTTAGCGAGGGTAGTCTTACCTGTACCTGCCACTCCGTAGAGTAACAAGTGAGGTACATCCTCATTTTCAATGTAAATCTTTACTTTCTCAAGGATATGTTCGTTTCCAACATAACCTTCCAATGTGTCTGGTCGGTATTTTTCAACCCATAATGAATTACTCATCGGCCAACTTCTTTTAAGTATTTTTTCTTTGCGTCTTCCCAAGACATACCAATGATGTCAAGGTAAAATAGTGGTTCTGGTTTGATACGACCCTCATCAAAGAGTTTTTCGTATCTACGAATAGCTTTTGGTTTCCACCAATTCATAGTGTACTCATCACCATCCTCAAACTTCTTCTTTAGTTTCAACTGACTTTCATCAATCTCATTACGAAGAAATTCATTACCATTATCATACATCTGAGCGAAATATACACCACGTTTAAATCCGTGCTGATAATGACTTTGTTTGATTCCCAACTCTCTAAAAATCATTGTGAGGATACGTTGTTTCACACCGGAAACTGGCCCTTCAATGCCTTCTTTTTGAGTTGTTTGTCGGTCATACTCTTCAGTCTGATTTTCTTTAATCCAATGATGCCAAACTTCATATACTGAATCATCTGGTTTGGTGGAAACCTTACCGGCAGATTCACCTAAAGTCTTAAAGTGAGGAATACCATTATATTGGGAGTGGATACCATACAAAGAAGTGGTGCCTACTGCGATTAATTCTTGTCCGTACTTTTCTTTCCAATGTTCACGAACCACAGGAGATGTAGTCATGCATGCGACTAACTTACCACCCAAGAAATTGTAACCTAATGGTTGAGTACACACAATGGTACTTGCGATAGTGGTGTGGTTCAAACGACCATCTTGAAATTTGTTCTCCTTTGTCCACCCAATGTAGGTATCACGAACTCCCAATGAGGTAACATCAGAACCCAACGAAACCAATCCCAACAATTTACCACTAACTCGGTCTTTGATGTATAGTTTTACATTACGACCTGGATTAGCTGAAAACGACATCGTATGAATCAACTTACGGATTTCAGTCCATCGAGTTGATTCTTTAGAGTCTTCGACAATCTCAACATAAGGGTCAAGTTCTTCAATCTCTTTGATTGTTTGCTCCTTATTCATAATGTCGGTTGGTGACCATAATTGGTCAATGTATTGAGCCATAGCAGCTTTTCTCTTCATTGTGGTGGGTAAGTCCGAATTCCATTCTTCCCACTTTTTATAAAGAGTTTGCTCTTCTACCGACATTGAAGATAGGTAGTCCATATTTTGAATGAACTTCTTCTTCTCAACATCGTAGTTAAACTCCGGCTTCGCTGGTTCTGTGTCCCAAAACTGCATATTACTTAATCTCTACAAGATAATAATCCGACTTAAATGCATCGTGCTCAAATGAAACGTGAGCAAGACCTTGTGGTGAAATCTTCAATGAAGATGACTTAGCACCACGATTTGCGTTGAGGATTTCTTTCAAGTATTTAGCAGAGAATGAAATCGGTTCAACATCACCATCACAAGTACAAACAACATTGATAGAGATTCTGTTTGAGTTGATTTTAGAGTAACCCAAAATTACCTCACCTTTGTTTTCCTTACAAGTGAATGTAAACGTGTCTGAATCAGACATTGCACCCTTTGCTTTAGTAAAGGTAGATACAAAGTCATCATCCATAGTGATGGTAGATGTGAAAGGTGGAAGTGCTTTCAATTCAGGCACAACAGGAATCACGGAAAGGTCAGCCAACATATAGTTTACTGATACTTTACCATCACCGAAGACCAATGCGGCTTGACCTTCTTTAACATCAACTTGGCTACCTAATACACCAAGAAGACCTTTTAGTTGAGATGTGGTGTAAACACCATACTCACCATTTGGGAACTCGGTTTCTTCACTCGATACAGTACCCAACAAGGTCTTATCATCAGAGATGAATGAAACTGACATTCCCGAATCAGTTGAGGTCATTTTTACTGACTCAACCTCACCACCCAAGTTATAACGGGCGATAAAACCTTCAAGAGAGTTCTTTTTCATACTTTTTATTGTTTAATTGTTTTACAAATATACGAAATAAATTCCATACTTCCAAATTAAAATGAGAAGAATTTTGCAGCGGATGCCAAGTTTGGGTTTGGTTTATCCCAATTCATTGCGTTGTAGAAGTCATCCAACTTGTTATTCAACTCTTTCTCCCAAATCAAATCGTAATCAATGTATTGTTGAATGAATGCGTTGATTTCAGGTGGGTCAGAGTGGCCTGTAAATGCCGTGGTCTCCAATCCAAGTGGATTCTTTTTCAAGTAAACCCACTTAATCTTGTCACCATCCTTCATAGGTTCATATTTGAATGGAGCGTTGAATTTCTTCAACAACTGATTGTAAGTGATTGCTGCCTTAACGTGTGCTGGTGTTCCTTTAGCAAACTCACCCAATGCTTGGTTCTTAAACAAGTATTTAGACATATCCTTTACTGCGGAGTTCTTTGCAATATCCACGAAAGGTTGACTTGACATATCATCCTTATATTTAAGAATTTTCTCATCTAACTTGTCCTTATCCTCATCCTTTAGGATATCCATCAATACCGTAGACATCACTTCCTTAAAGTATGTTGGGAATGAACTTCGTTTGACATCAAGCCCCTTCACATCCAACTTATCACAATCTACCGTATTGTCGTTGATAATCCATTGAGCGTATCTCTTCTTTGATACCCAAAAACCACCCTTTGCGATAGTCTCTTGTTTGATATCAAATCGGTGAGTATCCACGTTAAACATTTTGAATGCCATCACATCATATACCTTATTGATGTGTTGTTCCACCTCTCGTGCTACCGATAGAATGGCCGGAATCATTTGTTCATCTGAATCCTCATCGATTTCAGGATTACGAGACTTTACAAGTGGTGCTGCCTGATAGAATACGGAGTCGGTATCGGTATACACATTGTAATCATCCTCTTTACCAATGTTCTTTGTGTAATATTGGTTAGCAATCAATTCGGTGGTCTTAATAACAGTCTGACCTGTGATTGTGGTAGCTTCTGCGTTATCCACATCGTAGAATCGGAATGATGGTAGACCCAATACTCCATACAAGGAGTTCAACATAATCTTTTGAACCAACTGGCGTTGAGAATAGAACTTGTAGAGTTCATCATTACCCTCATTACCATATTTCTTCATAAGGTCTTTGTATTCCACGCGTTTGTCAAACCAAACATTCAAGATTTCAGGAATAACACCAACCTTATCTCTACGATATAGAACACCATTAGCTGCAATTGAGTAATTGTTACTCTGAACAAATTCTAAAAACTTCTCTTTACCCAATGGTGGATATTCGTTACCATCATCATCAATAATTGAGTAAGTTTCAATCTTACCCTTCATATGGTCTTCGGCGACATAATTCTTCAACTTACCAACTTTGGTTTCAGGTGAAGTATTCAAGGTCATAATAATCGATGGATATAGCGATGTTAAATCCAAATCGTATACCCATTTGTATAGACCAGGTTTTGGTTCTTTCACATATGCTCCAGTAAACTTACCTTCACCATCAGACCCATCGGCATTCTTTTCTTTTCTCCGTGGTTTGTTTGGGGCAACCCTACCACTTCTTCGTAGAAATGTTAAGATGGCACCCTCCAACCACTTTGATGAGAATAAGAAGTCTTCGTAGAAAACGTGTCCTGCGTGACAAATTGCTTGAGCCAATTCGATGAACTGAAGTTTCTTATCCATATCAACAACCAACTCCACATCCACCAAGTTGTACTCAATAAACTTTTCCAAGTCATCTCGGAACAACTGGTCAAGGTTACCTTCGTACTCAATCTTACCACGACCTAACACGATATTAGCAATGGTGTCCAATCGGTAGTTAGGAAACTCTTGATAGGTAAAGTTCTTGTAGAGAGCAAGGTAGTCTAAACACGATACACCTGCAATGATGTAACGATTACGATATTTGTTGTAACCCACCTTACCAATAGGAGATAGTTTGTTTGCAGTTTGTTCTCCAAATAGAACCTTGATACGATTGTATAGGTAGGTGACATCAAAGTAGTCAATGTTCCAACCTGTAACGATGGTAGGGTTGATTTCTCTCCATTTGTTTAGGAAAGCCATCACCATATCCTCTTCAGTATCAAACGAAATTACCTTTGCACCTTTGATGGTCTTATCAATCTTCTCACCTTTGTTTACAACATATACGAAGTAATCACCTGTAACGGAATCGTGACCTGCGACTGAAGTCATAGCGTTTTGAGCTTTGTCAATATCAGGCAGACCACTATTCATCTCAACCTCAATGTCGAAGGTAAGAATAGTGTGACCTTTAGAGACTTCATCTGAATCCCCATATTGGTCAATTAAGAATCGAGTGATTTCGTTTACATCACTTTCGTACAATTCAATATTGTCTTCACTCTTCCAAAAGTTAATTTTCTTTAACCTCTCTCCGTGAATAGAAGTATGAGCACCATTCCCATCTCTAACGTAAGCATATCTACGATACTTACTTGTAAAATAACCCTTTTCATCATCCCAACAATGGATGGTAGATGTTTCTTTTTCGTAAAATACATTTTGATACATTAATTACTCAACTCTTTATGTAGTTCTTTAATCATTTTATCTTCATTCAAAGATAGTTCCACAGCCCTTACAACTGACATATTGTCTCGTTCTTGTCTGAACTTGTCATCATCTAATATTTTATCCAAATACTCAAAGAATTCTTTTTTATACTTGAAGAACATTCCATTCGGGTCAATCTCGTGATAACAATCGGATTCTTGCCAAATCATTGGAGTTCCGTTCATCATACAATCAGTACCACTTACCGACCACCCATAGTTGGTTTGTCTCATCTGAACCCCTACCTTACAATTCTGAAGTCGTTGGTAGTATTCGTGTTTTGGTACTTTTGTATTATCAATCCAACCGAATGGTACTTTACCACTTAATTGTGGAATCCACACAGTGAAATCTTGTCTTTGAGTACGATACTCTTCCATCAGTTCAATAAACTTTGGATACCCCTTGTATGCGGCTGGTCGGTGGTTGAATACGATGATATTATCTTTTGATTCTTTGATACCATCGACAATCTTATCTTGAGGTACGCCTAAATTCCACACTTTAAGGATACCATCTAACTTCTGAACGAACTCATCATTAAAGGTTTCTCGTGCTTCTTCCAATACACGATTCTTTTGGTCTTGAGTATTAAGATAACACACATCCATTTGTGATACTCCAAGAATCTCAATAGGTAACCACAACCACTTTGCTTTACCTTCTCTATTGTCAGGCCCATTACACGATTTCATTTCCCACCAATGACAATAACCCACAATTTTTGTGTTCATTGATTTCTTGTATCTACCCACTTGAGGCCAATCCGGCAAATGTGAATAGATTACATCATAGTCAATGTCTTTCAGGACCTTTATAAGGTCACTTGATGGAAATGCTCTCTGATTCATCATATCACCTGGAATGTGAATCTCAACTTGTTTTACATTTGGTAGGTTTAACTTTTTAGTAACACTGCCCTTTGGAACTAATACATTCCAATAGTATTCACCATACTTCTCTAACGCTTTGATGTGATTGTGGATTACATCAATGAAAGAATCTTTTTCAATGTTAGATGAGTTTGTAATGTTCGGGATTACCAATACCTTTCTGGCATTTTTGTAATCTACTGATTCCCAAAAACTCATTATACCAACCCATTGTACATAGTGGATACCATCTCGTGAATTTTAAAAGTATAACCAAGAGGTGACATAAAATACTTTAGTTTACGAAGTGCGTCTGGTTGGTGAACCATCTTCCAATTCTCTTCTGCAATCGGATTTGGGTGATAAACCGTAATAATTACATCGGTTTTAGTCGATTCGTATGATTTGGTTTTATCATTGTATTTGGTGTGAGCGAAGATACTATTGAAGATATTATCCCACTTAAACATTGCTGATGAGTAGACCAGAGAAATTGTGTTTGAGTCCCTAAATCCCTCAACGGTGGCATCCAAGGTTTGTTTGTGAGTTTTACTCTTATAGTCAATCCAAAGTTTGTTAGCCAAAGCGAGGTTGTTCTTATCAATTTCAACCTTTGCTTTTTTAAGGATACTACCCACTTGCTTCTTTGTGAATCCACAAGCCTCTAAATATTCTTTGTTACCATTTGAATCGTGTGGAGTTCCTTCACTATAAGTTCCAACAATGTATTTAACACCATCATCAGCACTCATCGCCTTTTTAATAATTTCTGGCTTTTTATTGAGTAGGTTACTAACTCCTTTAAGTTCTTGGTTAGTGTATTTTTCGTGAACTTCAAATGGGATTCGGATTACAGGAACCTCACTACAATGTTTAGCATCTTTTGCAGCGTTCAATGTATGGTTACCATCACCCACTACATCTTTTCCGTTTCTATTCTCGTAAATTACAATTGGAGAACACTTATCGGTATTACCGCCAGCATCCTCAATTCGTTGTTGAATTTCAATCTTATGGTCTCTGTCTTCTTCAGAACGAACCTGTAAACGAGGTAGTTGGTAAACATCATCAACCGATTCTTTGGTGATAGGAAACTCACCATTCAAAATCTTATCAGCCAACTCTTTCATCATATCAACATCAGGTTGAGTGAATTTAGCTGAGCCATTTGATTTGTTGTAGAACATAGGATTATTCTTAGCATCATTATCCTTTAGAATTTTTCGTTCTGATACCGTCATCTCATCATAACTACCATACTCTAAAATCTCAAATTTAAAATTCCCATCTGAGCTATTAAACTCCGTATCGAACTCATTGTTGGTAGATGAATGCCAATACCCATCACCCACATAGCCCTTATGAATACCAACATAAAGTTTGTTGTTATTCAAATTTGTGTAGCGATAAAGATATCCTTCGTAGATTGTGGGTTCTTCCCCAATGTGAACCTCTTTAATTGAAGTGGGGGTGTTTGAAGTGTTTAACATACTTTTCATTTTAGTTATTACTTTGCGAGGTTCTCCGACCTCATTACTATACAAATATACGAAATATTTTTGAATTGCCAAACTCCCAATGTTAAGAAATTGTTAAATTTACCAAAAACTTACTTGATTCTCGGGAGGTATCGTGTCGTGTCGTTCCGCCTTTGGTAAGATGTCGCTGATATCCTTGGGTGGAGTTGAAATCGGATGTTTAAGTGAGTTCATCAGTTTCTTCTTCTCACCCTTATTTGTTGGTAGAATCTGAATGTATCGTAGTTTAGACATCTCTTTTCTACGCCAGAACTCTTTATACCCATCCTTACCAATTTCAGTTTTGAGGTGTTCCAAGTTGTGACTACCCCACTTTGAAAATACAGTTCGTGAGTGTATATAAGTCCCATCTTCACCTTCTAATGAAATACCATAGTTCGGCATCAGTTGGATTTTGTTGGTGTCTTGGAATAACCAATTTGTAGCACGATAGATACCACCCAAATGACCTTGGAATGGGTCTGAATACGACAATAACATTTTGATGTTGGGAGCGTTCTCCCTCATCCACTTAAATGTTTGACCCAAAGCGTATGATTCAATATTTGACCCATACCCATCGTGGATGAACAATCGTGTTAGCTCCAAACATTGGTCGTTACCCAATCCATCAATGATAGAGGTCACAGCCGACCTACCAACGGGAAATCCATATACAGCGACACCAATCAGTTGTTCATCATTCCCAAGAATGTCCTTCTCATCGGTTTTATAGAAGATACCCAATGCATACCTACACATAGTCCATGCGTGGGAATAGTGATACTTCACAATCATATCCTTTGCAATGGCTTTGTTGATTTCACGAATGGATACTCGTGAGGTGTCTACATATGTCTTATTTTCCTCTTTCAATTGGGTCTAATTTATGTATCTCTTCTTTGAACTCCTCATTTTCCGTTGGGTAGGGTAATATGGGGTATTTCAATGACTTCAATATACGACTTTTTTTTGACTTATCCAAAATATACACATAACGATGTTTGCGTAACTCCTTTTTAATCCAAAACGGAGTTGATGTCATTTCTTGGATTTTCTTTGGGTTGTTAGTCCCAAATTTTACGAACGAGGTACGACTATGTGTCCATTCTCCATCTTCTTCCCATTTGAACAACCAAGAGTCGTTAGGTCGGATTCGGTTGCCTTGGTAGAGCCAGTTTGTGGACATATAAACAGTCCCTTTGTGACCTACCTTTGGGTCTGAATATGAAATCAAAGCCCTAATGTGGGGAGCATTCTCTTTTAACCATTTAAAGGTCTGACCTACAAACCAACTCTCCACATTACACCCATATCCATCAAAAACGAATAGTCGGGTAAGTTCAAGAACTTCAGTTCGGTCAATAAGTTCGGAGATGGAAGCGCCAGAGTGTCTACCTATGGGGTCTCCATAAGTAGCGACTCCAACTAACTTCTCATTAACACCACTAAAGAATTGGTGTTCTTCTTCGGACTCATAAAACAAACCAAGAGCGTAAGATACCTTTGTCCAAATTCCAGCATAATGGTGATTTACCACAATGTCCTTTGCTACTGATTTAGCAATAGGTCTTACTGAAAATTTGGATGGGTCAAAGTATACCTTACCTTCTACTTTCATTGATAATCGTTAAATTCACCAAAAATGATGTGAGTCCAAGTTTCACCTTTTACAATCTTACGAATGTTGGCGGGTGATACACCATTGTTTCGGGCCAATACTCTGATATTACGATGACCAATAGCCCACAACTTACGAATGGACTTTACTTGGTCTTCCGTAAGTTTGTGTTGCGGGTGTGATTCTCCTCGTAAAGCCATCTTAAACTTCCTCATCAAAAGGAATCTCAAGTTGACCATCATCGGCCAAGAATTGTTGAATGTTAGGTGGAGTAAAGTTTGGCCCCTTCAACACCTTACCATCTTCACGATAGATAGGTTTCCCATCTATGCCCAATTTTGACATATTTGAACGATGTACCTCATCAAAAACATCCTCAATAATGTCCTGCATTCCGTGAGCAACCATAGTACCCAAAAGGATGTATAGTTGGTCTGCAAGTGAGTCGGTAACCTCTACAAGGTCATCGTTATTACATGCCTCTAAATACTCAACCAACTCTTCTTTACCCAATTCGTATCTTAACATAGATTGAGATGGGTCTAATAGGGTTGGTTTTGTATTACGAGGCTGGTCGTATACTCTTTGGAAGTCCCAAAGTTGTTGTAATTGTTTTTTCATAACTACTAATATACAAAAAATTATTGATTATTCAAAATCTTTTTAACCTTACTTAATGCGGAAGCAACCACTTGGTGCATATCGTAGTATTTGTACTCTGCAAGTCTACCACCAAAGATTACCTTGTCTTTGTCAGCTAACTCTTTATACTTACGATATTTTTCACTGTTTTCTTCATCATTCACAGGATAGAATGGTTCTACTCCCCTCTGATACTCTTGTGGAAACTCCATACTCACCCAAGTAGACTTTTGATTTTGGTCATCAAAATACTTGTGTTCAATAATACGAGTAAATGAAGAGTCATCGGTGTAATTCATAACTGCACAACCTTGGTAATTATCTGCATTAATTTTCATAGTATCCCATCTAACTGACTTGTACTCTAAATCACCAAATTCATAATTAAAGTATTTGTCAATAGGGCCCGTGTAAATTACTTTATCAGTCAAATCATCCCAATACTCTTTATTTTCAAGATAATCACAATTAGTATATACTTTGATACCATCTAACAACTTGTCAAATATTTGAGTATATCCGCCAATAGGAATACCTTGGTATTTGTCGTTAAAATAGTTGTTATTGTATGTAAACCTAACCGGCAGTCTTTTGATAATTGAGGCAGGTAGTTCAGTTGCAGGTT
>Ga0115572_10000352_pt1 | contig 39408 bp, 12 predicted proteins | sample COGITO_mtgs_1206_FD_88681 | JGI IMG/M metagenome (GOLD analysis project Ga0115572, IMG submission 88681) | Pelagic marine microbial communities from North Sea - COGITO_mtgs_120607 | ecosystem: Environmental > Aquatic > Marine > Epipelagic | place: Germany:Helgoland, sampling site Kabeltonne... | reverse complement strand
TATTTGTTAAACTTCGCAATGTTTGAATATACCGATTTATGGGAAAATGGAAGTCTTTCTCCTGAGTGGGATGATTCAATGAGAACACAAGCTGGAATTTTAGCAAATAACCCATTAGGTTATGCATTCCATAACACATATATTTCACCTACAATTAGTAAACCATCATTGGCAACTATTAGAAGTATATTCCAAGATGGTGATTTGGGTGACCCAATAATAGCAGGTGAATCTGGATATGTTGTAACTCCAACTGGAACTTACACAACTGATACTGAATTTGGTATCGTAAGTTCATCATTTGGTCAAATTATTAATATCATTGAAAATGGTATAGGTTCATTACCAACATTGGTAACAAACGCAGAAAATAATATTAAAGTAACTTCAACAAATCAATTTACTTCTTCAATTAGTGGTTCATCTACTGAAATAAATAAAGTAAGTTCATCATTTGGTATTGTTGAAAATATAGTACAAAATGGATTAAGTGTTAAACCAACTATTGTTAAAAACAATACTGATATTGATAATCTTATCAAAGTAACTGATACACTACAATACATTTCAGCATCTGCTGCAGATAAACTACAATCTAAGATTGTATCTTCATCAATCTCTATTGTAACCGATATTATTGAAAATGGAAGTGGTTCAGCGCCAACGATTATTGAGTACACAACTCCATCGGATTCACCAAAAGCTAGATTGGCTTATGATTTAATTAAGAACAACTTACCTTTCATTGTATCTGAATCTATTGCATATATTTCTTCATCTTGGAGTGATTTCTCTTACAATGAAGCTAGTTGTAGTAGAGATGTTGCATTGATAGTTAGTGGGGCAGCCGAAGATTTAATTTGGAATTCAAATTCGGCATCGGTGGTAAATGGTAAGTTCTACTTAGAATACCCATCTGCTGCAACTGGTTCTCAATTACAACAAACATTGGATGGTATCAACTACGCTAGTACGTTGACTCAACATATCATTAGAAATAGAACATTTGTAACGGCATCATCTGAGGTATCTGCATCATACAACTTATTGTTTGAAAATAAAGAATTTATTCAAAATGAAACAATTGCTTATCTGAGTTCTTCTTGGAGTGATTTCTACTACTCAGAATCTAAATGTAAGAGAGATATTGGATATATCGTAGATGCGGTAGCAACCGATTTAAAATACAATGGTAATGAGAGAAGTGTTATTGCTGGTGATTACTATTATAGATATCCATCAGCGGCTATTGTAGGGGGTGTACCAAATGTAGACCAACAAAAAGACCCAACAGTAACGGGTATCAATTACGCTAAATCATTAGCATTGGAATTGATTAGTGGTTCACAATTTGTAACTGCTTCAAATGAAGTTGAATTCGTTTATGATTCAATTAGAGAAAATAGAGAATTCATTCAAGCTGAAACTGTTGCATTTGTAAATGCCAAGTATCCAAACTTAGATTACAACGAAGCAAGTTGTAGTAGAGATACAGGATTTATCGTAGATGCAGTTGCTACTGATTTAAGATGGGGTGGTAATCAAAGAAGTAGAGAAGCGGGTAGATTCTACTACCTATTCCCTTCTAAAGCAACGGGAGTTCAAGTTGAAGAAACAACTGATGCATTGGTTTACACTAAAGATTTAATCGAAAAAATTGTAGATAAAGAAACTCTATTCGTTCCAACGGGAAGTTTGAATACTGATAATGGTATTAAGGTAATGGGTGGTACACAATATACAGGTTCATTATCAGCTAGTGTTTCTGATGTAAACTTTGTTTCATCATCTATTGATATTGTAACTACAATTGTGGCAAACGGAACTGGTTCATATGAAACGGCTAGTAACTATGTAACTCCATCAACTGACCCTAACACACTTGCTGCATATCAAATTATTAGAAATAACTTAGATTTCATTAAAGATGAAACTATTGCTTACTTATCATCTTCTTGGGCAGATTTTGATTACAACGAAGAAAAATGTAGAAGAGATACTGGATTAATTATCTCTGGTGCAGCTGAAGATTTAATTTGGAACACTTACTCAGCATCTATTGTTAATGGTAAGTTCTACTACGAATATCCATCACAAGCAAATGGAACTGGTTCGCAAGTTGAACAAACATTAGATGGATTATTCTATGCTAGTAGAATTACTCAAAAATTAATTCAAAACATTGAATTTGTTGAACCATCAAATGAGGCATCATCTTCTTGGGAATTATTGAGAAGTAATAAAGATTTCATTAAAGATGAAACTATCGCTTACTTATCATCTTCTTGGAGTGATTTTGTATATAACGAAGCAAGTTGTAGTAGAGATATTGGGCACGTTATCAACGCTGTAGCAACTGATATCCTTTATGGTGGTAACGAAAGAAGTGTTATCGCTGGTAACTACTATTACAAATATCCTTCATCGGCAACAACAACACAACTTAACCCAACTACAACAGGTATCAACTACGCTGGTGATATTGCAGAAAATATAATTGTAAATAATGTATTTGAAACGGCATCTGCAGAAAGAATCGCTGGTAATGAATCTTTATTAAACAATAGAACATTTATTCAATCAGAATCATTAGCATACTTAACTGCTAGTTGGAGTACATTTGAATATGATAAAGATAAGTGTGCTAGAGACGTAGGTCATATCGTAGATGCAGTTGCAACTGATTTCTTATATGGAGGTAATGAAAGAAGTAGAGTAGCTGGTGAGTTCTATTACTTATACCCATCTGAAGCAACAACAACTCAGGTAAATCAAACAACCGATGGAATCAAATACGCGGGTAGAATATCGGATGCATTAGTACAAAATATTCAATTTGTAACAGCATCAAATGAAGTATCTGCATCGTTTGATTTATTAAGAAAAAATAAACCATTTATCGCTGAAGAAACAATTCAATATGTATCTTCATCTTGGAGTGGTGTTTATTACGATGAGGCTAAATGTAGGAGAGATACTGGATATATTATAGATGCAGCCGCAACTGATTTATTATATGGTGGTAATGAAAGAAGTGTTATTGCAGGTAACTATTACTTCTTATACCCATCAGCAGCAACTGAGAGAGGAACACCATCGGTTGTATCTCAATTAGACCCAACAACTACTGGTATCAAATATGCTAGTGGTGTATCTCAAAATGTAATTCAAAATGTTGAGTGGAATGAACCATCAGCATCAGTATTAGTTGCGGCTGATTTATTGGTTAATAACAAAACATTTATTCAAAAAGAAACAATAGCATTTTTATCTTCATCTTGGAGTGAATTCCCATACAACGAAGTTAGTTGTAGTAGAGATTTGGGTTACATTATTGATGCGGTGAGAACTGATTTAGTTTATGGTGGTAACGAAAGAAGTATTCAGGCAGCAACGTTCTACTACTACATTCCATCGGTAGCAATTACGGAACAAAAACCACAAACTATTGATGGTATTGATTTCGCTAAAGGTGTGGCTGAAAAAGTAGTTAAGCAAGAACAATTAACATTTGCTGGTTTGAATAGAAGAAATGGTTACGCTGATTTAAGAGCTGCAAAAAAATTCCTACAATCATCCGCAATATCTTATACTGAAGCAGCATTCCCTGGTTTTGATTATAACGAAGAAAAATGTTATAGAGATACTGGATTTATCTTAGATGCTATTTCTACTGATTTATTGTATGGTGGTAATGAAAGAAGTATTGAAGCTGCAAAATCATACTATAATGGTGTATATGGTGATGCTAGTGTAGTGATTAACGAACAAAAGAAAGAAACGGCAGAAACAAATAGATATTTAAGAACCCTATTCCAAAAATTTGCTAGAAACGCACCATTGGAATTATTTGGTTCACTAATTATTACAACTGGGCATGATTTCTCATATGCTGGTGCTGGTGTAACTTATAAAGCATTACCTCCCAATCAGGGTGGTAATGGTGTACCAGACCCGGACAAAGAAATTATTGAGTTAGGTGGTGGTAGAGTATTCTTTACTGCGGGTAACGAACTTGGTGACTTTAAGATTGGTACGGGACTGGTAATCAACCAAGCAACTGGTACATTACAAGGTAGAACATTCTCTCGTTCATTATTCTCATTAGTTACACCATTCTCTCTCGCTTTAGAAGGGTAATAAATTAAATAGTAATATTTATATAAGATAAAGTGAAAAAATATGGCAGATGAATTAATTCCATTAAACGCATTTAAATCAGTAGTGGCAACTTTAACTGGTGAGGAGGACCAGGTGTATAAGGCACCTACTGGTGTTTCTACCATTGTATTATCGGCACAAATAACAAATACTTCTACTCAAACTAAAGAAGTTGTAATTAAATTAGCACCCAATAGAATTCTACCAGTTCCTCAGATAAGTGGTATTATAAATTCAGGTAGTTTCTTTTCTTCATCAGCTCTAATAGTTGAAAATAAAAATTTTATTAAAAAAGAAGTAGCTGCTTATACTAGGTTTAATAATAATCTTCAAGAAATCCCATTTGGATTTTCATCATCAAGATATGAAGAATATGCTGAAACTTCGGTAAACGCTGTAACTTTTGATATTATCAATAGTGGTAGTACTATTAGAACTAATAAAGCTGCATTTTCTTTTTATGACAAAGATGGAGTTTTACTAATTCCAGATAGTCAAATAACAGCATCAATAGATGCAGTGAAGTATGCAAATACACTTGCTCAGCAAATTATTCTAAACGAATCAGTAACAGGTTCAGATGATGTAGATAGATTATATCAAACAAATGTAACACAATCTATTAATAGTAATTTAATTGCTGAAAGTGGTTCATCAAATATTATAAATCAACTATTTACTGTAATATCAGATACAATTGAGGACCCGGTAACAGCCGTACAAACTCCAGTGGACTTTGTAACAAACTTTCCAATACCTCAAGGAGATTCATTTTCACCTGTTGTAGCTGGTAAACTGGTATTAGAAGAAGAATATGGGCTAGTTTTTTCTGGTTCTACTGATTTAACAGTAGCTTTATCTATATTAGAAACTGCTAACGAATAAAAAGAAGAGTTGTAAATGGGTCAATTACTAAGTGGTAAAGTAAAGGTAACTCGTCCGCAGGACGTATCGCTGGATAGGTATCAATACCTATCTCTTTCGGAAGCCGAACCTAATTTAGGTGTTCCTGAGAGTGGTAGTATTGATTCAGGTTCGTTTGCTTTAGTAGCATCTGATTTAGATGGTAATCGTTTATTCCTTACCAAAATCCAATTAGAAGAATTTAGTGGTTCATTTAGTGGTTCATTTCAAGGTGATGGTTCACAACTTACAAATCTTCCATTAGTAGAAGATGCTAGTAGATTAATATCAGGTTCGGCATCAGCATCAATATCCCCACAAACTGGTTTCTTAGTTAATACATCTGGTTCTTTTGATGGTGGATTGACTGTAGATGGTAATGGTAGATTTACTGGTGATTTAGTTGTTGATAATAAAATTATAGCAAGAGAAATAGTTGTAGAATTTATATCATCATCTATTTTCTTTTCTTCTGGTTCAAATAAATTTGGTGATGAACTAACAGATAGACAGGAGTTTACGGGTTCGGTTGAAATAACTGGTTCACTCACAACTGATGGTATTGTTGAAATACCATTCGATAGTGTGGGATTCTTTAGTGGTAGTGGTGAAGGGTTAAGTAATATACCACGTTCAGCTCTTACTGAAGATGCTCAAGTATCAAGCAAAATTACATCTGGTTCGGTAACCGCATCGGTTTCGCCTGATTTGGGATTTGTTGTAGATAGTACAGATGGATTTGTTAAATCACAATTTAGTGGTTCAGTATTCGTAAGTAGTTCAGTTTCAGCCTCAATGTTTAGTGGTAGTGGTGCTGGATTATTTGATATTCCTCGTTCAGCACTAACGGAAGATGCTTTAGTTACTAATAAAATTACTTCTGGTTCTGTAACCGCATCGGTTTCACCTGATTTAGGGTTTGTTGTTGTATCCGAAGATAGTGGTTCACAATTTACAGGTTCACTTAAAATTAGTGGTAGTGTAACTTTAGCAGAAGGAGAATCTTATTCTGGTAGTGGTGCTAATTTATTCGATATTCCATTATCCGCATTATCAACAGAAACTTTAATAGCAACTTCTTTAGAAAGTGGTAGTGTAACCGCATCGGTTTCACCTGATGAGGGATTTAAAATAGAATCATTAGAAAGTGGTTCTCAAATTACAGGTTCAATTAGAATTAGTGGTAGTATTACATTATCCGATGGGGAAACATATTCTGGTAGTGGTGCTGATTTATTTGATATACCTCGTTCCGCTCTTACTGAAGATGCATTAGTAACAAATCAAATTACATCTGGTTCTGTAACCGCATCGGTTTCACCTCAAGGATTCTTTAAAGTAGAATCAACTGGTTCGGTAAAAACTGAATTAAGTGGTTCACTTTTTGTAAGTGGTGGTATTTCTGGTTCATTCTTTTCTGGTAGTGGTGCTGGTTTATTTGATATTCCATTATCTGCATTAGCTGAAGAGGTTGTAGCGGCAACTAAAATTCAAGATGGTGAAGTAACCGCATCTGTAAATGCTGAAGAAGGATTTATTGTAAAATCTGAAATAAGTGGTTCTCAGTTTAGTGGTTCATTATTTGTAAGTGGCGGTATCACCTTAGATGATGGTATCTATACTGGTGATGGTAGTGGTTTATTTAACATTCCTATCTCAAACTTAGCTGGTGATTCACCGAGAATCGCTAGTGGTTCAGCAACTGCATCAGTTGACCCGGAGAGTGGTTTCCAATTCTTTGGAGCGGATAGAGCAGAATTTAGTTCTTCATTATTTGTATCCGAATCGATTGAAGCAAAAGAAATTAGTGGTTCATTTAGTGGTAGTGGTGCTAATTTATTTGATATTCCAGAATCAGCACTTTCTTTTGAAATAAGTAAAATTTCTTCTGGTTCTGTAACCGCATCGGTTGAACCAAATGATGGATTTGTAGTAACTTCAATCGCTAGTGGTTCTACCTTCTTTGGAGAAGTTAGAGTAGAGAGTGGTTCATCTTACAGTGGTAGTGGTGCAAAGTTATTTGATATTCCAGTAGCTGCTATTGTAGATTTAGATACTTCATTAATATTTAGTGGTTCAGTAACCGCATCTACTGATGCTCAAACTGGATTTGTAGTAACATCAATAGATAGTGGTTCTACTTTCTTTGGGGATGTGAAATTATCATCTGGCTCTGTATTTAGTGGTAGTGGTAGAGATTTATTTGATATACCACGTTCAGCATTAACTCAAGATGCTTTAGAAAGTAGTCTAATTGTTAGTGGTGGTGTAACCGCATCGGTATCTCCTGAATTTGGATTCAGATTAGAGGGAACAAATAGGGCAGAGTTTAGTTCTTCTGTATTTGTTGAAAGTGGTGTATCTGCATCAGTATTTAGTGGTAGTGGTGCTGGATTAACTGATATACCTGAATCTGCATTAGCATTTGATATTAACAAAATTAGTAGTGGTTCAGCAACCGCATCTATTTCACCAAATGAAGGATTTGTAGTAAACACATTCTCAACGTTTGAATTCCCAGTATCTGCATCTATGTTTAGTGGTAGTGGTGCTGGTTTATTTGATATTCCACAATCGGCATTAACCGAAGAAGCATTTAGAATAGCAAGTGGTTCAGCAACTGCATCTATTTCACCAAACTTAGGATTTGTTGTAAACACATCTTCATTATTTGAGCAAGATGTTAGAATAGATACAAACTTAACTGTTGCTGGTAGAATTACCACTAACGAATTATATACAAACTTTATATCATCTTCAATTGTTTATTCATCTGGTTCAAACATCTTTGGTGATTCAGCTGAAGATAAGCAAACAATAATTGGTGAAACTGAAATTTTAGGTAATGTAACCGCAAGTGGAATTATTAGTTCATCATTCGAGGTTGATGGTAGTAGATTATTCAATATACCATTAAACGCATTATCTGAAGAAGCATTTAGAATCGCAAGTGGTTCGGTATCGGCTTCATTATTTTTCAAATCAGGTTCAACTGAACCAAGTATTTTCAGAGTAGAAGATACAACTAAAAAAGAAATAAAAACAGAACTAAGTGGTTCTTTGGGGGTAAGTGGTAGTTTATCCGCATCTAAGTTTAGTGGTAGTGGTGAAGGTTTATTTGATATTCCTCGTTCAGCATTAGCACCTGATGCATTACTATCAAACTTAATAGCAACTGGTTCAATTACTGCCTCTCTTAATCCAAATGGTGGAATGAATGTAAACACATTCACAACAATTACTGGTGGATTATTTGTAAAAGCAGAACAAACTCCAGGTGAAGCTGAAGTATCACTTATCGAATTAGGTGATAGTACGAGAATTAGTGGTTCGGTATTTATATCCGAATCAATTACCGCATCACTTTTCCAAGGTGATGGTAGTGGGTTATTCAACATACCAGCAGCACAACTTTCAGGTGATTCACCAAGAATTGCATCTGGTTCGGCAACCGCATCTATTTCACCTAACTTAGGATTCCAAGTAAATGTACCAGCAACATTTGATAGTAGTATTTCTGCATCAACTACGGTATTTGCTAAAGATGTTGTAGTTGTTGATGATATAACTGCTGATAGATTTATTGGTAGTGAAGTTAGTGGAGCATTTAGTGGTAGTGGTAGAGATTTATTTGATATTCCTCGTTCAGCATTAACTGAAGATGCATTACTTACAAACAATATTACAAGTGGTTCAATTACCGCATCGGTAATTGTAACTCCACCTGAATCTGGAAGTAATATATTCAGAGTAGAAGATAGTGAGGGTTCGGTAAGAGCAGAATTTAGTGGTTCAGTATTTGTTTCTGAATCAATTACTTCTAAATTCTTTATTGGTGATGGTTCTCAACTAACAAATGTACAAGCTGAAGAATCTCCGTTAATCGCAAGTGGGTCAGCAACCGCATCGGTTGAAAGTGGAGATAGATTTATAGTAAATGCTGGTAGTGGTTCACAATTCACATCCTCAATTAATATTAGTGGTTCGGTAACTATCTCAGATAATTTGGAGGTAGTTAATATAAATTCAAATGATATAACTGCAAGTAAAATAGATGCAGTAATTATTACTTCGGATGAATTTAGTGGTTCATTCTCTGGTTCATTTGCTGGAGATGGTTCACAACTTAACAATATACCATTTACATCTCTTAGTGGAGATGCACCAAGAATTGGAAGTGGTTCGGTAACGGCATCAACTGACCCAAATAGAGGATTTGTAGTAGAATCATTGGATAGTGGTTCATTGTTTACGGGTTCATTATTCGTAAGTGGAACTGTTCAAATAAATGATGGTATTTTTAAAGGAGATGGTGCAGGGTTATTTAACATACCACAATCGGCATTAGCAGAAGATTCTCCTAGAATCGCTAGTGGTTCTGTAACTGCATCTATTTCACCGAACTTAGGATTTGTAGTAAACACATCATCATCTATTGAAGGTGATTTAACTATTGATAACGATTTATATGTAAGTGGAACTATAAATGCTAGAGAGTTAAATGTAACATTTATAGATTCGGTTGTAATCACATCTTCTGGTTCAAATACATTTGGTAATGATTTAGATAATAGACAGGAATTTACAGGTTCGGTATTTGTAACAAACTCATTAGATGTTGATGGTGTAATTACTGGTGATGGTAGTGGGTTATTTAATATTCCACAATCAGCACTTACCGAAGAAGCATTTAGAATCGCTAGTGGTAGTGTTAGTGCTTCCGCAACGCCTGATAGAGGATTCTTTGTAGAATCAGCTCAAAGTGGTTCTGAGTTAACTGGTTCAGTTAAAATTAGTGGAAGTTTAGATATAACTAAAGGATTGAGTATTGGTACTGATATTACTGCAAGTAGTGGTACGGTATCCGCATCATTCTTCATTGGTGATGGTTCACAATTAACGAACCTACCGGCAGCTGAATTTGCTGAAGAAGCTAAACGAATAGCAAGTGGTTCGGCAACTGCATCCATTTCACCAAACTTAGGATTTGTTGTAAATACAACAACTAAAATAGAAGATGATACTAGAATTAGTGGTAGCTTTATCGTATCTTCTTCAAATGGATTGGTTGATACAGGTTCAATAAATACAACATTTAATGTTATCAATGAGGGTTCATCTGCATATAGATTTACCGGTGGTGTAACTGGTGATAATCCAACAATTACAATTGTAAGAGGATTAACTTATACATTTAATGTAAATGCACCTTCACATCCATTCTATATTAAAAGTGAAAATATAGATGGAACTCAAGGTGAATATAGTGGTAGTGTAATAACAAACAATGGTACTGATAATGGTACAATAACTTGGATAGTTTCTGGTTCAGCACCTGATACACTTTTCTATAATTGTGAAAGCCACCTAGCAATGGCTGGTGAATTCAATGTAGTTGATGAAATACCATTATATGGACAAATTGATTTAATTGGTGATACTGAAATAGTTGGTAATCTAAATATAACTGGTAGTACATTTGTTACTGGTAATTTAGATGTATCTAATACAATAACAGCTAATGAAGTAAGTGCTAGTAAATTCTTAGGAGACTTTAGTGGTTCATTTAGTGGTAGTGGTAGGGATTTATTCAATATCCCACTTTCGGCACTAGCTGAAGATGTATTACCTCGTTCATTTATTGCAAGTGGTTCGGTAACAGCATCGGTTTCTCCAAATAAAGGATTTGAAGTAAACTCAATAGCAGCTATTACTGGTGGATTATTTGTAGATGGCGAAACTCAAACTTCTGGAGCATTCTTAGTATCTGCATCTTATGAACCATTTGTAGATGATACTACATTAGTTGTAGAAGTACAATCTACTGATGATGGTAACAAATATTTTATTGATGATGTAAGACAACCAACATTAGAATTTTTAGTTGGTTCAACATATACTATTTGGCAAAGTGGTAGTTCTAACGATACGCATGATTTAAGATTTTCAACAACTTTAGATGGTACTCATAATGGTGGTTCGGTATATACTGGTAGTGTGGATACTGGGAGTATTGCTGCTGGATTAAGTGGTTCGAGAGTAATCATAGATGTTACTTCAGATACACCATCAACTTTATACTACTATTGTATTAACCACACTGGTATGGGTGGTATCGCTAAGGTTTATAGTGAAGAACCATCAAACGCTAATATCATATTTGATGGTAGAACTGATTTAAAAGATAATGTAAGAGTTGAGGCTGATTTAACAGTTACTCAAACAATTACTACATTAGATGCAAATGTAACAAATGATTTAAACGTTACCGATACAACAACTACTGAAAACTTAGTAGCAAATCATATCACCGCATCTTCAATAACTGCATCTTATTTAGATTTTGTAAACTTTAGTGATGGTGGAATACAAAGTGTACCTGCTCGATTAAAATGGAACGAAACTGATGGTACATTGGAGTTGGGATTAAAGGGTGGTAATGTAACTCAAAAATTAGGAGAAAATCTATATTACCCACCAATCCTTAATAAATCAGGTGAAAGTTTAATAGCTGGTACGTTGGTAATGTTAGACCCAACAAATGCCACATCATCCAATAGATTAAGGGTTGTAAAATCTCAAATTAGTGGAAGTGTTGACTCGGAGAGTATAGTAGGTTTATTAGCTGAATCAATTAACAATAATTCAGAAGGATTTGCAACTTACTTTGGTTATGTAACTTCTATAAACACTGGAAGTTTAGAAACCAATCAACAAAAAGATTCAGGCTCTGTTTGGAACGAAGGTGATTTTTTATATCCAGACCCATTAAGACCAGGTGGTTTAACTAAGATAGAACCATCCGCACCAAACAATAAATCGGTAATTGGTGTTATTTCTAACGTAAGCAACTCAATTGTTAATGTATTTGTAAGACCGTTACTCAGAGATAGTATAGATAATCTAAATAATGTACAAATAACCAAATCCGATGCTATATTAGTTGATAGTGGTTCAATTAAATCTGATGATGGTGATTTATTAGTTTGGAATAGTGGTTCTCAATATTGGGAAAATAGAAGAGATAATTTAGAACTTAGTGGTTCATTCTCTGGTTCATTTGCGGGTGATGGTTCACAATTAACTAATATCTCATTAGCAAACTTATCATTTGATGTAAATAGATTAGTAACTGGTTCAGTAACGGCATCGGTTACTAATGATGGATTCTTCAGAGTGGAATCTACAAGCTCAGTAACAACTGAATTAAGTGGTTCATTAAAAGTATCTGAATCAATTGACTTTGGTGGAGTTATTACGGGTGATGGTTCTGGTCTTACAAATATTTCACTTGCTAACTTAGCATTTGATGTGAACCAAATCGTAACAGGTTCCGTAACCGCATCTACCAAAGAAGATGGAAGATTTATTGTTGAAGATACGACTGGTGGTGTAAAATCAGAATTTAGTGGTTCAGTAGAAATTTCACAATCATTAAATGTTGGTGGAGTAATTAGTGGTGATGGTAGTGGTTTAACAAACATATCCATCGCTAACTTAGCATTTGATGCCGATAGAATCGCAACTGGTTCGGTAACTGCATCTCTTGATGAGGGTGGAATATTCCAATTAGAATCAACAGGTTCAGTAAAAGCAGAATTTAGTGGTTCTGTATTTGTATCTGAATCAATATCAGCATCTCTATTCGTTGGAGATGGTGGGGGGTTATTCAATATCCCAGCTGAAGCACTTCAAGATTTAGAATTAGATAGAATTGTATCTGGTTCCGGCCAAGCGGTTATTTCACCTAATGATATGGTGGTGAATGTTCCATTATCAGCTTCTTTATTTAGAGGTGATGGTGGTGGATTATTTAATATCCCAGCGGAATCTTTGACAGATTTAGAATTGGATTTAATTACATCTGGTTCAACCTTCGCACAAGTAAGTGATAATAAAGGATTTGTGGTATTCGCACCTGAAAGTGGTTCACAACTAACTGGTTCACTATTTGTAAGTGGGGCAATATCATTAATTAGTGGTTCTTCATTTAGTGGTAGTGGTAGAAACCTATTCGATATTCCAGCGGATGCAATCTTTGATTTAGACCAGACAAGAATTACTTCTGGTTCGGTAACCGCATCGGTATCACCTGTTGATGGTTTTGTTGTAAACACATCAGCATCGATTCAAGGTGATTTGACTGTAGAAAATAATATCATCACAACTGATATTACAGCAAGTATATTTAGAGGTGGTTTATTCTCTGGTTCATTTGAGGGAGCATACAGAGGTGAGGGTGATGCTGAAGATAGAGAAATTCTAATCTTTGATGCGGATGCAAATAAATTTGTACCTGTACCTGAATCAACCCCAACTACAACCGAACCATTTTCAAATGTAACTGAAGTAACAATTGTTCACAACTTCGATGTAGCATATCCAATTGTACAAGTTTATGAAACTGGTTCAAATGGAATGATTATTCCATTAGCAATTGAATCAATCGATAACAACACTGTTAAAGTTAAATTTAGTGGGTTAACAAGTGGACAAATTGTTGTTGGTAGTGGTGGTTCTAAAATTAGCGGAGCAATAAGTGGTGATAATGTAATTGGTACAGTAACCTCAGCATCATACGCTATATTTGCTGATACTGCTGGAACGGCATCATCCGTAGATGGATTAGATTCGGCATCACTTGCAGCATTACAAGATTTAGAAAACTTTGTAAGAAATGAAGAAACGGCTTCAATGACCGTTCTTTCATCTTCATTTGCAATAACTGCATCTTACGCTGAAAATGCAGAAGTTGATGTTGATTTAAGTGAGTATATACAAAACAGCCAAACTTCTTCAATGAGTGTGGCTACATCATCTTACTCACTATTTGCAGTTACTGCTTCATACGCACTAAACGCTGGTGCTGGTGGTGGTGGAACTGATTTATACATATTTGAAACTGGTTCGATAGTAAGTGGATTAGTAGGGAATATGAACTTTACTGGTTCTGGTGTTAGTGTAGTACCTTCTGGTTCAGATGGTGTATTAATAACAATCGAAGGTGGTGGTGATGGAACTGGTGATGGTTTCCCATTCTCTGGTTCAGCAGAACTAACTGGTAGTTTAGATATTACTGGTAGTTTAAAAATTACTGGAAGTGTATTCTTAGATTTAGAAACTGGTACTTCGAATGATTTAGTAATCTACGATACATCAAATAAAAAATTACAAACTAAAAGTATAGCTGAAGTAGCTGGAACATCAGGAACATCTGGTACAACTGGTACTGCTGGTACATCAGGTACAACCGGTTCTTCGGGTACAACTGGTTCTGCTGGGACAAGTGGAAGTGATGGTTCTTCTGGGACAAGCGGAACTGATGGAACTTCTGGTACAAGCGGTACAACTGGTTCTGCTGGTACAACTGGTTCTGCTGGTTCAAGTGGAAGTAGTGGTACATCTGGTTCTGATGGTACATCAGGTTCTTCTGGTACTTCTGGTTCAAGTGGAAGTAGTGGTTCAACAGGTTCAGCAGGTACAACTGGTTCTGACGGTACATCAGGTACAAGCGCAACAAGTGGTACTTCTGGGACAAGTGGAAGTAGTGGAACTTCTGGTTCAACTGGTACTGCTGGGACATCAGGTACTTCTGGGACAAGTGGAAGTAGTGGTTCAAGTGGAACATCTGGTATCGAAGGTGGTGGAATGTTTGTGGTTAGAAGTAATGGGTTTGTATATAATATAGATGGTACATCTGGAGATTTCCCAACCCTAACAGTGGTAAGAGGAGAATTATTCTACTTTGATGTAAGTAATGTAAGTACATCCCACCCATTCGCATTAAGATTAGCAGATGGTAGTACATCTGCAGTTCCGGGTACATCAAATAATGACCCAACAAATGGAAATGCGAATACAGCAACATTAATAAAATATAGAGTTCCTGAAAATGCACCTGATAGTATAGTTTACCAATGTACTATTCATGGTTATATGATTGGAACTATCAATATAGTTGATAAGAATGGTTCAGCTGGTACTTCGGGTACATCAGCAACCTCTGGTACATCTGGTACAAGTGGTACAAGTGGTACTTCTGGTACGGATGGTTCAACTGGTTCAGCTGGTACATCGGGAAGTTCAGGAACAACTGGTTCAGATGGAACAACTGGTTCATTTGGTACATCTGGTTCAAGCGGAACTTCTGGAACAAGTGGTACTTCTGGTACTGATGGTTCAACGGGTTCAGCGGGTTCAACTGGTTCAGCTGGTAGTAGTGGTTCAACAGGTTCAACTGGAACATCAGGCTCAAGTGGTTCATCTGGTACTTCTGGAACTAGCGGTACGGATGGTTCAACTGGTAGTGGTGGTACATCTGGTTCTTCCGGCTCTGCTGGAACTTCTGGTACAAGCGGTACAACTGGTACATCAGGTTCTTCTGGAACTTCTGGTTCAGCTGGTACGAGTGGTAGTAGTGGAAGTAGTGGTACAACTGGTAGTAGTGGTACAACAGGTTCGGAGGGAACTTCTGGTTCTTCTGGTTCTTCTGGTTCATCGGGTACATCAAGTACATCTGGTACGAGTGGAAGTAGTGGTTCAACTGGTTCAGCTGGTACAAGTGGTATAGGTACTGATGGTACTTCTGGTTCTTCTGGTACGAATGGAACATCGGGTAGTAGTGGTACATCTTCAACTTCTGGTACATCGGGCTCAACTGGTTCGTCTGGTACAACTGGTTCTGAAGGAACATCGGGCTCATCGGGTACATCTGGAACGGCTGGTTCATCTGGTTCTTCTTCAACTTCTGGTACAAGTGGAAGTAGTGGAACGCAGGGTACATCTGGAACAAGTGGAAGTAGTGGAAGTAGTGGAACTTCAGGCTCAGATGGTTCTACTGGTTCAGCTGGTTCGGCCGGTTCAAGTGGAACGAGTGGAAGTAGTGGTACAAGTGGAGCACAAGGAACTTCTGGTTCGGCTGGTACGAGTGGAAGTAGTGGTTCAAGTGGAGAACAAGGAACTTCAGGTTCAGCAGGAACAAGTGGTACAACTGGAACATCTGGTTCAACTGGTTCAGCTGGTACAACTGGTTCAGCTGGGACTTCAGGTTCGGCGGGAACATCCGGTTCTGATGGAACTTCTGGAACCAGTGGTGTAGATGGAACATCTGGTACTAGCGGAAGTAGTGGTTCATCGGGAACAACTGGTTCTGCTGGAACAAGCGGTACAAGTGGAAGTGATGGTTCTTCTGGGACAAGTGGAACTGATGGTACATCAGGTACAACTGGTTCTGCTGGAACAAGCGGTACTGATGGTTCAGCTGGTTCATCAGGAACAACTGGTTCAGCTGGTTCATCAGGAACTTCTGGTTCTGATGGAACATCAGGTACATCAGGCTCTGATGGGACAAGTGGTTCTTCTGGAACGAGTGGTAGTAGTGGTACAACTGGTTCTGAAGGAACTTCTGGAACAAGCGGTACTTCCTCAACTTCTGGTACATCTGGAAGTAGTGGTACGAGTGGAAGTAGTGGAAGTAGTGGTACAACAGGTTCATCTGGTACATCCGCTGAAGGTACTTCTGGTTCAGCTGGTACGAGTGGAAGTAGTGGAACAAGTGGAAGTAGTGGAACAACAGGTTCACAAGGTACATCGGGTACATCAGCCGAAGGAACTTCAGGTTCAGCTGGTACAAGCGGAACTTCTGGTACTGATGGTTCAACTGGTTCTGCAGGTACTGCTGGTTCATCGGGTACATCAGCCGAAGGAACTTCGGGTTCTTCTGGAACAAGTGGAAGTAGTGGAAGTAGTGGTACTAATGGTTCATCTGGAAGTTCAGGTACCGCTGGTTCAAGTGGTACATCGGCTGAGGGAACTTCTGGTTCAAGTGGTACAAGTGGTACAAGTGGTACAAATGGAACAAGTGGAAGTAGTGGAACATCTGGTTCTTCTGGTTCATCTGGTTCTTCTGGATTAGATGGAACATTCTTTGGTTCATCGGGTACAACTGGTTCCGCTGGTACGAGTGGAGCTGGTACTGATGGTTCAGCCGGTACAAGTGGTACTTCTGGTTCAAGTGGAACATCTGGATTAGATGGAACATTCTTCGGTTCTTCTGGAACAACAGGTACAAGCGGAAGTAGTGGTTCAAGTGGAACTACTGGTACATCGGGTACTTCTGGTTCAACTGGTAGTAGTGGTACATCCGCTGAAGGAACTTCAGGTTCATCTGGTACTTCTGGAGCTGGTACTTCTGGTAGTGGGGGAACATCTGGTTCATCGGGTACAAATGGAACATCAGGAACTTCTGGTTTAGATGGAACATTCTTTGGTAGTAGTGGTACTGCTGGTACAAGTGGAACGAGTGGAGCTGGAACATCAGGTACATCTGGGTTTGATGGTGCAAATGGTTCTTCTGGTTCATCTGGTGTTGATGGAACTTTCTTTGGTACAAGCGGTACATCAGGTACATCAGCAACAAGTGGTTCTTCTGGTGAAACTGGTACAAGTGGTACAAGTGGATTAGGTTCATCTGGTACATCTGGTTTAGATGGTACAAACTTCGGTTCATCAGGTTCGTCTGGTACTTCTGGAGCTGGTACTTCAGGTTCTTCGGGCTCAACTGGAACATCAGGTTCGTCTGGATTGGATGGTACAAACTTTGGTTCAGCTGGTACTTCGGGTACAAGTGGTTCAACTGGAACATCAGGTTCATCAGGTACAAGTGGTACAACTGGAACTTCAGGTTTAGATGGTACATTCTTTGGTAGTAGTGGAACGACTGGTACAAGTGGTTCTTCTGGTGAAGCAGGTTCGAGTGGAACGAGTGGAGCAGGTACTTCGGGTACTTCTGGTTTGGATGGAACTAATTTTGGTAGTGATGGTACAAGCGGTACAACTGGAACGGCTGGTTCTTCAGGTACGTCTGGAGCTGGTACTTCTGGTACAAGTGGATTGGGTACTAATGGTACTTCAGGTACATCCGCAATTGGTAGTAGTGGTACTTCTGGTTTAGATGGTTCAATTGGAACTTCGGGTTCAACTGGAACATCTGGTTCATCTGGTTCAAGCGGATTAGATGGTACGTTCTTTGGAAGTAGTGGTTCAAGCGGTACTTCAGGAACAAGTGGTTCATCTGGTACATCTGGTTCAAGTGGAACGAGTGGAACGAGTGGATTGGATGGTACATTCTTTGGAAGTAGTGGTACTTCAGGTACTTCATCAACTGGTGGTACTTCTGGTGTAAGTGGTACTGGTGGTACATCTGGGTTAGGTACTAATGGTACTTCAGGTACTTCCGCAATTGGTAGTTCTGGTACTGGTGGTACATCTGGTACTTCGGGTGTTGATGCAACTGGTACTGCTGGTACTTCGGGTACTTCTGGAGCTGGTACATCTGGTACGTCTGGATTGTTAAGTTTAGAAGGCGTAACTGATAATGGATTAATTACATTAAATGGTTCAGCACCAAACGCAACTGTTGAAAGTAATCTTACTTTTAATGGATTAACATTAGAAGCACCACAAATATCAGGTTCAGTTTACATTACATCAAAAACCTTCATCGAACTTTATAAAGATTTAGGAGCTGGTGCTAGTGTAACAGTAGATTTAGAGCAAGGAAATAACTTTGAATATGAAGTAAGTAATAACTGTACATTTACATTTTCTAATCCACCGGGCGCTCCTAAAGCATTTGGATTTACATTGGTGGTAGAAAACGGAGGAGCATTTACAGTAAGTTGGCCAACTGGAGTTTTATGGGCAAATGGTAACGCACCAACTCTAACTACAAGTGGTAAGGATATCTTAGTATTCTATACTTATGATACGGGAACAACTTATTATGGTTTCCTAAGTGCGGCAAATATGAGTTAACATATAGTTATATAAAATGGGAATAGCAAGAAGATTAACAAGCGTAACAGGAGGAGAATTGGAATCATTTGTATTTAGAATAGTAACAACATCGGCAAATCAAACATATAAACTACCTATTGCTGATTATGGTAGTAATACACCTAACTTTACAGTTGATTGGGATGATGGTACTGATAATCTAATACAATCATCATCAGATGTAAATAGATTTCATACATATAGTACTGCTGGTACTTATGATATTGAAATAAATGGAATTGTACCTTCATTTAAGGTAGATAATGATTCTACATATACAAGTTTATATACTGCAGTTATTTCTTGGGGTCAAACATCTTTTAGAACCCTAAACTTTCATGGTTGTACTAATTTGACCTCATTACCAACCTCTGGTGGTTCTGCAACTGGACATGAAGGATTAAGTACCATATTTAATTTAGATAACTTTTTAAGACGTACTGGTGTATCAACATTACCAACTGGTTTATTAGATTTTATGGTAAATGTAACATCATTGGTAGATAGTTTTTCATTTATGAGTATAACATCAATTCCATCCGGATTTTTTGATAATTGTACTCAAATAACATCATTCAACTCAACATTTAACCAATGTTTTAATTTAAGTTCAATTCCAAGTGGATTATTTGATAATAATACATCGGTAATTAACTTTTCATCAACATTTAAAAGTTGTACTTCTATTAATGGTATTCCCTCTGGTTTATTTGATAATAATACAAATGTTACAACGTTTTTCTCAGTATTTAGAATGCCAACAACAAATAATTCATTAGTAGGTAATGCACCTGAATTATGGACTAGAAATCCAGAACCATTGGGATTATATGCATTTAGAAACGCAACTGGATTAACTAATTACGCATCAATACCAGCAAATTGGAAATAAAAAGATAAAGTTATGTATATAAAAGTAAGTGGTTCAGAAATAACATACCCATACACCTTAGATAATTTACGAAGTGATAATACTAATGTAAGTTTTCCAAAAAATTTAACAAATGATATATTGGAAAATTTCTATACATATCCAGTAGTATCTGTTGATGTTGATATTGATTCTGATTATGAAAAAAATTATACGGAAGGTACACCAATTCAAAGTGGTTCGATATATGTTCAAAATTGGATAACCTCATCAGCGTCTGTTGAAGAAATTCAACAAAGAAAGGAAGAAAAGTGGACAGAAGTAAGAAATACAAGAAATACTTTACTAACTGAATGTGATTGGACACAAATGAGTGATACTCCAATTAGTGGTTCTAAATTGACTGAATGGCAAACATACAGACAATCATTAAGAGATATTACATCACAATCTAATCCATTTGAAGTAACTTGGCCTACAAAGCCATAATAGTAAAAGAAAATTAGTTATATTTATACCTATAACCAATGGATAGATAAATGAGAATAGATTCGCCAATTTTTTCAGGTTCGATTGAACAATCATTATCAGCATACGCTGATTTAAGTGGTTCATTTACTGGTTCGTTTACCGGTTCGTTTACTGGAGATATTTCTGTAACTGAAGCGGAGTTTGATAGATTGATTGTAAAAGATACAATTACAATTGGTGAAGAAAACACAACTGGTACATCTGTAATTGTTTCTCAATCCATTCAAGTTAGTGGTTCTGTTAATATTGGACCTGATGATTCGTTCAATGTTGATGGTGTAAATGTTTTAGATTCAGCAATCGCTTTTGCAATTGCTTTAGGATAACGGAATAAAATATGGCAAATACATTTAAAAATAGTATTAAAGGACCCGCTGGAACAGGTGGTTTATCTGTTTATACCTGTCCTGCTGCAACTTCGGCAACGGTAATTGGTGTAAATGTGGCAAATATAGTATCCCAAAATATTAATATAGATGTTCAGTTAACTGATGATTCTGCATCGGTAACTAAATACTTATTAAAGGGTGCTGTAATTCCACAGGGTTCTTCAACAATTTTAGTTGGTGGAGACCAAAAAGTAGTATTAGAAGCAAACGATTCAATAACTGTAACATCTTCGGTGAATTCATCGGCAGATGTTGTAGTATCGGTATTAGAAATTACATAAAGTAGTAATGTATGAGCTATAAAGGCATAGACCCAAACGGAATAAATCAGATAAGTCAATCTTTACTCTCCATTGATGTAAATGGGGTAAAGCAGGCAACTATATCAACTGAATCAGTTGATATTATCACCAACCTAAGTGTTGATGGTAGTATATCTGCTTCTGTTTTTAGTGGTAGTGGTGAAGAATTATTTAATATTCCACCTGAAGCTCTTACAACCGAAGCTCAAAATAAAATTTTTAGTGGTTCTGCAACCGCATCAATTTCACCTGATAATGGATTAAAAGTAAATGTAGATACATCAATTAGTGGAACATTGGATGTATCTGAATCTTTATTCGTTGGTGGAATAATAAATGGTGATGGTAGTGGTATTACAAATATCAATGCGGACTCAATTGGTGATATAGATAAAATCAAATCAGGTTCAGCTGAAGCTGTAATTTCACCAAACTTAGGATTAGAAATAAATGTAAACACCGAAATAAGTGGTACATTAGATGTTAGTGGTTCTATTAGAGGGAACGATACACTAACCATAGATAAATCAGCTGATATTGGTACTAACTTAGATGTTGGTAATAATGTAACAGTTGGAAACGATTTAACGGTAGCAGGTAAAATAACCTCTACTGAAATACATACAACATATTTATCATCTTCAGTAGTTTATGCTACTGGTTCAAACAAATTTGGTGATGGTGCTTCTGATAAGCAAGAATTTACTGGTTCAGTTGGTGTAAAGGGTGATTTAAATGTAGATGGGAATATAGATTTTAGTGGAAATTTGACAGCAGATGATTTACCAACAGGTACTTCTTCTGAAGTTGTAGTTTTCGATACAACAACAGGTAGATTCCAAAGAAAGTTTAACGCATCATCTTCTGGTACATCTGGTACATCTGGTTCTTCAGGTTCTTCTGGTAGTGGAGGTACATCCGGCTCTGGTGGTACATCTGGAACATCAGGTAGTGGAGGTTCTTCTGGAACAAGCGGTTCTGGTGGTTCTTCTGGAACGAGCGGAAGTGGAGGTTCTTCTGGAACATCCGGCTCTGGTGGTACATCTGGAACAAGCGGAAGCGGAGGTTCAAGTGGAACTTCAGGCTCTGGTGGTACATCAGGTAGTGGGGGAACAAGTGGTTCTTCTGGAACAAGCGGAAGTGGAGGTTCAAGCGGAACTTCAGGCTCTGGTGGTTCATCGGGAACAACTGGTTCAGCTGGAACATCGGGTTCTGGTGGAACGAGTGGAGAAGATGGAACAAGTGGTACTGGTGGTTCATCTGGTACGGGAGGTTCTTCTGGAACAAGTGGAGATGATGGAACAAGTGGTTCTGGTGGTACAAGTGGAACATCAGCAACAGCAGGTACAGCTGGAACAAGTGGTTCTGGTGGTACAAGTGGAACTTCTGGTAGTGGAGGAACATCTGGTTCATCTGGTACGGGAGGTTCAGCCGGTACATCTGGTAGTGGGGGAAGTAGTGGTACATCCGCATCTTCTGGTACTGGTGGTACATCTGGTTCTGGTGGTACATCAGGAACCTCTGGAAGTGGAGGTTCATCAGGAACTTCTGGTAGCGCAGGTTCAACAGGTTCAGCTGGTTCAAGTGGAACGTCTGGAAGTGGTGGTACATCTGGTAGTGGAGGTTCTTCTGGAACAAGTGGTTCTGGTGGTACAACTGGGTCAGCTGGAACATCAGGTAGTGGAGGTTCATCTGGTTCTGGTGGTACAACTGGTTCGTCTGGTACTGGTGGTTCAGCTGGTACATCCGGTAGTGGTGGTTCAAGTGGAACGTCTGGAAGTGGTGGTTCATCTGGTACTTCTGGTTCTGGTGGTATAAGTGGAGCTGGTGGTTCTTCTGGGACATCTGGAAGTGGTGGTTCATCCGGCACATCTGGAAGTGGAGGTACGTCTGGAGATGATGGTTCATCGGGTACATCGGGTTCTGGAGGTTCATCGGGAACTTCAGCATCCTCTGGTACTGGTGGTACTGCTGGAACAAGTGGTAGTGGTGGTTCAAGTGGAACAAGTGGTAGTGGTGGTTCATCGGGAACTTCAGCAACCTCTGGTTCTGGTGGTTCAGCTGGAACATCAGGTTCTGGCGGAAGTAGTGGAACGAGTGGTAGTGGTGGAACAAGTGGTGAAGATGGTGAACAAGGTACATCAGGTTCAGCTGGTACGTCTGGAAGTGGAGGAACATCTGGTAGTGGTGGCTCAAGTGGAACTTCAGGCTCAGCTGGTACATCTGGTAGTGGAGGAAGTAGTGGTACTTCTGGTTCTGGTGGTACAAGCGGTTCAGCTGGTTCTGGTGGTTCAGCTGGAACAAGTGGTTCTGGTGGAAGTAGTGGAACTTCAGGTTCCGGTGGTTCATCTGGGACAGCTGGAAGTGGTGGTTCATCTGGAACAAGTGGTTCTGGGGGTTCTTCTGGTACTTCTGGTAGTGGAGGAAGTAGTGGTACTTCTGGTTCTGGTGGTACTTCTGGAGCACTTTCCCTAACTGGTAACACAAATAATGGTGTAATTACCTTAAATGGTTCAGCACCAAACGCAACTGTTGAAAGTAATCTTACTTTTGATGGTACAACACTTAATGTAACAGGTAACTTAACGGTAACAGGTACAACAACAACTGTTAATACTGAAACTATTAATCTTGCTGATAATATTATACTCCTTAATTCAAACGAAGCTGGTACACCTTCACAAAATGCTGGTATTGAGATTGAAAGAGGAACATCAACAAATAAACAATTTATTTGGAACGAATCTTCCGATAGATGGTATGCTGATTCTAACTTACAAACTGCGGGTAATTTATACGCTAATGGTGGACAGTTATTTTTAAATGAAGGAAGTGGAACAGTTGCTAAAATTACAAATGATAATAACTTCTCAATTTACTCAGACCATTTAATAAACTTCTTAGAAAGTGATGCAAATACTACTAAAGCAGTATTTGGTATGAATGATGGTAGGTTTAGTTTTAACACATCTACGTTAAATACATCATATACGATGTATGTAAATGGTACATTCTTTGCAAATACAATAAATACTGGGCAGGGTAATACTGAGGTTTATTTAATGAACCAAAATGTTCGTACAACGGATGCAGTAACATTCGCTACGGTAAATACTGGACAGGGTGCAAACGAATTGTACGCAATGAACCAAAATGTTCGTACATCTGATTCAGTTACTTTCGCTGGACTAAATATGAACAATGGTAATATTACTAATGTAAATCATATTACGATAAATGACCCTGGTCCTAATGAAGGTATTTCTTGGAATGGTGGTAATGGTTGGTCTATTTATGAATCACCAGATAACTTAACAACAAATTCAGCTGGTAATTTACAATTTGTAAGAAGTGGGACAAGAGTAATGACTCTTGATACTTCTAACAATATGTATGTAAACTCAAGCATTACTTTAGGTGGTACTATTAATACTGGACAAGGTGCAACTGAGGTTTATTTAATGAACCAAAATGTTCGTACTTCAGATAATGTAATATTTGCTAGAATTGATGTAGATGAGTATATCAGACATAATGGTGATACTAACACATACATTCGGTTTAGAGGTGATGATGCACAATTTGTAGCTGGTGGTAGAAATATCATTAGAATGGATGAAGGTGGTGACCCAGATAAAGTACAATTAGGTGATTCAACTACATTAACATATACTGATGGTCATTTAATCGTTGGACAAAGTGCTATATCTTATACTATAAATGATAATACCCCATTAGTTGGTTCAAATACTAATAATAAAGTACATATCAATGGTTCAATACAATTAACCAACAACAATGATGCTATCGTATTCGGTAGAGGTACATCAACCTTTTTAAAGGATGAAGAACTTGGCTTCGGCTGGGGTGGTGGTTGGTATATGACCGAAGGAACTTACCTTAGAGTAAGAAATAATAAAGTTATTTACTCAACTGGTGATGTTAGAGCTGCTAGGTTTGTTGATGTAAATGATGATTCTTATTACTTAGACCCTGCGGGAACTTCAAACTTAAATGGGTTAACTGTTAATGGTACTATTAGTGGTACAATTGATAGAGCAGAAGCAGTAGATTCAAACGATACTCGTTCGACAAACGATACACCATCATCTCGTAGAAATGGTGTTTACTTTGATTTCAAAAGTAATGCAACCAATGGATTAAGTGATGGTGGTTCGTACAACGGACAAATGACTTGGAGAAGTTATGGTAGTGGTACTGATTTGAGTGGTGGACAACCTATCCAAATTGCATATACTGCTAATCATAGATTATGGACACGAATAGGTACTGGTAATACAAGTTGGAGTAGTTGGAGACAGATTCTAAATAGCGTAGACCAATCATACGCTTACAATATGAACCAAGATGTTCGTACAACTGATTCACCTACATTTGCTGGATTAAACTTAGGAAATGGTAATCTGAATACTGTTGAAAACATTTATTTAGATAACGCTATTTACAGTCAAGGTGATACGAACACTTATATACAATTTCACGCTGGAGACCAATTTAGAGTTGTAACTGGTGGTACGGAACGGTTAGAAGTAAATAGTAGTGATACTATATTAGCTACAAACCTACAAATCAATAGCCATGGTATTATAATGGATTTGAATAATGTAGCTTCTCATGGTATTTTTATGAGAGAAGTAAGAAATTCTCATTGGTCATTTTTCTTTAGAACACAAGGTGCTGGTAATGATAATGATTCTGGATTCTGGGTAGGTAGTAATGGTTACCCTGATATGAGATTAAGAAGAGATGATGGTACAGTTAGAGCATTAATCTCATCTTGGGAACGAAGTTATGTAAGTAATGGATTTAGTGTTTCTGGTGGAACGCTTGATGTAAACAATAATGATATTGTTGGTGTAGACCAAATCATACATGAAGGTGATACGGATACCTACATTCAGTTCCATGAATCTAATCAATGGAGAGTTGTAACTGGTGGTGTAGAACGATTTGAAGTAAATGATTCTCGGGTTACTATTAACCGACAACTTGAGATGCAAGGGTATCGGATAAATAATGTTGAAGATATCTTCTTACGAGATATAATTTATCATTATGGTGATACTGATACTTACATTCAATTCCATGCGGATAATCAATGGAGAGTTGTAACTGGTGGAACTGAGAGATTTGAGGTAAATGATTCAGCAGTAAGTGTTGCTGGTAATAATCTTTTATTGAATGGAAATTATGTTTCTACAAGAAAACATTCTGGTTCTGATTTTACATCTGGTACATTGGTACAAACTGATATCCCAGCATCAGCAACTAATGGGGCATCATTTGTATTGGAAGCAACTGGAAAGAGTTATTCAGCCAATGCACCATTCTCATTTACAGCACAGGGTTACTTATATAATAATACTATAATCAATCATAGTGGGGTTCACTTCGGATATGCCGGTTTCTCCACAATGAAGATAATGAATAATGGTGGTACACTTGCATTTTGGTGGCCAAGAGTATCGTATTGGAATTCATTCGCAGTTCATGTTAGAGATGCTGGTGGTGATGATAGAAATAGAGTAACATCTATTACTAACTCAACCGAACCATCATCTTCTAAAAAGGTAACTACTACAATGAAAGTAGTTGCTACTTATGGTGTAAATACAAATGTTGGTGATTTATACGCTAATAGATTTATAGCAAATAGTACAGCTATTGGTGCGTACAACATATTCACATATGGTGGTTCACTAAGTGGTGGTAATATGCAAGATTGGACCAACTCAGCTGGTGAGATGAACTATATTCAGGTCAATAACTTGGCTTCTGGATTCTCAAATCACCCAACTGGAGTTTACACTTATGGTGGTGTTGTAAGTTGGAGAGGTGCAAATCATTCATTCCAAATTTATGCAGCACACACTGGTGATTTAGCATACAAAACACAATGGAATAACGATAACTATTCTGGTTGGAGAAGAATCTTAGATTCTACCAACTATCCATACGCTGCGAATATGAACCAATATGTTCGTACAACGGATAGTGTAACATTTAACGAAATTTATAATAATGGTTGGTTTAGAAACAACCAAAGTGGTGAAGGTTTATACAACCAAGCAACTGGGGCACATTGGGTATCTGATGCAGATGCTTCTTGGACTGCTAGAGATTCAGCATCTTCTATAAGAATTAGAATGAAAACCAACGGAAGTTCTGAACGAGGTTCTTTCTACGCAAATAGTTCTAATCAAATTGGTATTTTAGATGCTGGTGGAAGTTGGGCAATTAGACACCAAAATGATTATGGTACTCAGTTCTATACTGATGGTACAACCGAAGAATTTAGAGTTGGTAGAGATACTGTAACTGGAAATTATGGTACAGTTGAAACCAAAACAACTAAATCAGGTTGGGGTGGATACTCTATTAATGGTAGATATGTATTCATGTCCGACCATAGTAGTACTGCTGGTATCTACAATGATGTAGATAATGAGTGGATGGCAATCTTTAGAAGAAATGCTGAAGTTGAGTTATACCATAATGGTTCAATGAAATTTGAAACTAGAAGTGATGGTGTTACTGTTAGTGGAAATGCATATGGTAGTGGTACTTTAGATTTCGATGGTAAATACCACATCTTAGGGGTATCAAGCAATTGGGATTCAGTTGGACAGAATGCACAAACAAACTTACACTTCCAAGGACATCAAATGTTCTGGATTGGTGCTGGTAATGGTACTTGGTTTACAGGTACTGCTAACCAAAAATCACAAGCTTCTGGTTTAGCTGCAGATGCATCTTACGCACATGATTTACTTCTTACAACTATGTATTCTGATGCTAGTTACGATAGAGGTATTACATTTGCGGTATCAAACAATAACGATGAAAATAGTGGTTGGAGATTAGGTAAATGGCATAGTGGTAATGGTAGAACCACATCTCTCTTAGCAGTAGATGGACAGTTATTCGCTAAAGGTGGATATACGGATGAATATGATTACTATGCAAATGATTACTCATCTTACTACAATGATGGAAACGCACATTGGGGTGGTGATAGTGGACAATTTAATAAACCATCAATTGTAGCATCAACTGCAATTCAGATTCAGAGTGGTAATGGTGGTACAAATTCTCGTAAACCACAAATTCAATTCCACCAATATGGATATGGTGGACCTAAGATTGAATACGATGGACCGGCAGATATCCTTAGATTCCAAGGTTCTTCATCTCGATTAGATTGGGTTGAGTTCAACACCAGTGGTATTACAAATGGTTTAAGAATCAACTATGACCAGATTTACTCACCAGCAAGAGCACTTCACATTCAACACTCAGCAAACCAAAATGTTTATATGGTTTGTGGTAGTGGCGGTAATGTGGGTATTGGACATGATACTGCTTCACAAAGATTGGATGTAAATGGTTCTGTGATTATCCGTACTGATTTATATATGGATAATGGTAGAATCTACGATGTAGAAGATATCTTCTTAAATGACCGGATTTACCACGATTCAGATACCGATACTTATATCCAATTCCATGCAAATGACCAATGGAGAGTTGTAACTGGTGGTGGTGAAAGATTTGAAGTAAATAATGGTACAACTACTGTACAAAACAACTTATATGTAAATGGTAACCGAAACCGAATAGGTAATGGTAACGATGATAGAACTCACATCAACGATATGTTATATGTGGGTGCTACTGATAGTGGTGATTCTCACTTCTACTTTGGTGAAGGTGGATACCACGATATTTCATATGGTGCGCATTGGTATTGGGATAGTGGATACACTTGGTCTTGGTATATGAGAAATGCTGGTAGTGATACTCTAATGATGAGATACATTACCAACAACAATGCATATGTTTATTGGTATCGTCATTTCCATATGAACAACTATGATATCAACTATGTAAACCAATTACACTTTAACGCTAATGTTAGATTTTACGATGAAGGTAATGATTCATATCTAAACTTTAAGTTTGGTGATGCAAATACTGGTGGTATTAAATTCTATACTGGTGGAAACACTAGAGCTGGATATCTTTATTCAGATGGAGCTGGTGCTAACTTCGGTTTATTAAATCGGGATGGGCAATGGGCAGTTAGAACAACTAATGTACAAACATCAATGTATTACGATGGTAGTGAGAAAATCTACACTCGTTCAGATGGTGTTTATGTAAATGGAAATATTTTTGCATCAAGATTCTATGATACCAATACATCTTACTACTTAGACCCTGCATCTACTTCTTACTTAAATGATGTTAGAGTAAACATATTATATGATAGGGAAAGTACCGGATATTATTGGCATGGTGGTTCTACTTCTCGTATGTACGCAGCCGAATTTATCAATAGAGTTGTTATTGGTGGTAGATTTGATTACAACGCATACAGTTCGGTAAATTCTACGAGATTACACTTTGGTGGAGGTGATTCCGATGCAAATGGTAACTACTACATTGGTACTAACAAAGAAAACTATGGTGGTAACTACACCAAATTAGATTTAAGATGGCATACTGGTATCCGTATGGGTGCACAACCTGGTTATGGTGGTATTCGAATGTACAATAACGAGGATTTAAGTTCAGTAATATTTTCAGTTGGTACTGGTGATACAAATGTTAGGGTTACTAATAACTTATATGTTGGTGGACAAAAAATAATCAACTCCAGAAATATGCATGTTGGTTCATTTACCAACTTAGCAACCGCTGAAGATTGGGTAGTTAGTACTGGTTCAAACAACGCAGCATTGGGTGGTGGATTTGGACAGAATGGTGATGGTAACTCAGTACTACAAGATTATGACCCATTTGGTAGACCTTCATTGGTTTGGAGAACATTAGGAAACGATACTTCATCTAACGCAGATGGTGGTTGGAACAAAACTGTATCCAACTTAGATGGTAACAAATCGTATATGTGGTCTGTTTATGTGAAGAGAGATTCATCATCAACAAACGGAACATTCTACTTTGGTGCTAGTGGTGGTGAAACACTCAATATGAGTGGTTCAGCAAATGGTAATCCATACTTCACAGCGTTTGGTATTAGTGGATTACCACAAGGTGTTTGGTGTTTGGTAGTTGGTATTATGCACGCAAACAACCACCCAGCTACTGGTAGTAGTGGTAAAGGTGGTGTTTGGAGATTGGATACTGGTCAGAAGTTAAGAAATACTACCGATTACAAAATGAGATACACTGGTACAAGAAACCAAACTCATAGAACTTATTTATACTATTCAACTGACCCAGCTGCTCACTTAAAATGGTGGGGACCTGGTGTACATGAAATCAATGGTAACGAACCATCTATCGAACAACTTTCTGGTAATGCTGTAAATAATAACAATGGTATATGGTTCAATAACGGAGCATCATCTATTGTAATGCCTGCACATAGTGGTACTATGAGATTGAGAACCAATACTCATTGGGATTCTCAACCTGGTATTGATTTCATTGGAACTGCAGGTGAATTCAGAATGAGTTCGGATAGTGGTAACTTAAACTTGAGAATTGATGGATGGCATATCAACTATGATTATACCAACACTCCTAGGACTTATGACCTAAACGATAGTAATTACTATTCAGACCCTGCTTCTACATCGTACTTTAACGATATGAGGGCAAATATCTACTATGATAGAGATAATACCTCATATTACGCTAACCCTGGTCAAACATCGTACTTCAATGATATTAGAACAAATATCATTTACGATAGAGAAAATACCGCATACTACTTTGGTAGTGGACAGGGTGATGCTCGTATGAATACGGCGAGAGCATGGAACTTCTACGCTGATGATTGGTTTAGAAACTACAACCAAAACGAAGGTTTATATAACCAAAGTAGTGGTAACCATTGGTATTCATCTGGTACATATTGGGTAGCTGCTAGAAGTGGTAACCCACATGGTATTCTGATTAGAGATGGTTTCCAAAGTACGGTTAGAGGTTACTTCTACGCAGATGATAGTAACAATATTGGTATTTTAGATTCCGATGGAAACTGGGCAGTAAGAGTAGCTAGGGATTCTTATGTAGAATTTAGAGATAACGATGAGGTTACCTTCAGAGTTGGGCAAGGTGGTGTAGATGGTAACTATGGTACTGTTCAAACTCATGGTGGAGGTAAAGGTGGTTGGGAAGGATACTCAATCAATGGTAGATATGTGTTCATGTCCGCAGATACCAATCAATGGGGTATCTACAACGATATTGATAATGAGTGGATGATATATGGTACTAGAAACGCGGAGGTATCCCTATATCACAATGGTACTCGTCAGATGAACACCGAATCCTATGGTATTTATTCAAGAGACCAAGTAAGAGCGGCAATCTACTATGACCATGATACTAATTACTATTTTAATGGTAATGGTACGAGTAGAATGGTTACTTCGATAACCAATACTTCTTACTTTGGTACGGATTCGAATAAGGGCTATGCACAGGGGTATGGTACATATTCATCATCTTTACATAGAATAGCATACATGTCCTTTGACTGGAACGCTAACTATAACTCATATTCTAATCATGGTATCTCATCTACTGATATCAATGGTAACTTTAGTGATTCAATGTCATTAAACTCATTTAATGATATCAACCTAAGATTAGATTCTAACAATAACAATGGTAACTCTTATGTAAGAATTCACGACAATGGTAGTGGTAACTCTCAGAATGTAGCATATATTGGACGGGAAGGTGGAAATCCGATAGCATACTTCTATGGTAGAGTATATGGTGATATCTACTATGATAGAAACTCAACATCATACTACGCAAACCCAGCATCTACCTCTCGGTTCAATACCTTAGAGATGGCAGATTGGTTAAGACATAGAGGTGATACCAATACTTACATCCAATTCCATGCGGCTGACCAATGGAGAGTTGTAACTGGTGGTTCTGAAAGATTAGAGGTAAATAACTCTCAAATCTACGCTACTAGAATATTCAGATGTACGCAGGATATTATCGCATTCTATTCTGATGAAAGATTAAAAGAGAAGAAGGGTAGAATTGGAAACGCACTTTCTAAAGTTCTTTCATTGGATGGTTTCTACTATGAAACTAACGAATTGGCAAATTCAGTTGGATTTGATGAAGGTGGATTACAAGTAGGTTTATCAGCTCAACAAGTTAGAGATGTGATGCCTGAGGTTGTTCACTTAGCACCATTTGATTCTGATTACGATGAAAATGGAAACTTATACTCTAAATCTGGTGAAGATTACTTAACAATCAAATACGATAGATTAGTTCCATTGGTGATTGAGGGTATTAAAGACCAACATAAGATTGTAAGTTGGAATAACACCAAAGTGAAAGAATTGGAAGGTATTATTGAGAAACAACAACATGAAATTGAAGAATTAAAAAACTTAGTAAAACAATTAATTAATAAACATTAATCTTTTTACTAATATAGTTATATTTATAAGAACAAAGTAAAAAATAAAAAATGGCTTTAGAAATACAAAAACAAATAGGTACAAGTAGAGGTATTACTTCTGAGGGATATGTACGAATTGAATCTTTTGAATTTAGAAAATCAAATGGATTACTTAGAGTAAATCCAACATTATATCTAAATGAAGCAGCTGCGGTAAGTGCATCCCAAGATTTATTTGATGAACACTCACCTGCTATGTTGGTGGAGGAATGGGAAGCAAAAAGCTTTGAGGTTAAAGAAACTTACACTTTTCATCTAACTGAATCTCAAATTAGAACTAGAGATTTTCTAAGAGTGGAAACTGTATCACAATCAGTAGACCAAATGGTTCCTGACCCAGATAACCCTGGAAGTGAGATTACACAATCTTCTTGGACATATGATACTGTAAATGTTAGTGGTAGTGAAGAATATACAGCAAACGTAATATCAACTAACGCAATTACAGGTTCATCTATTTATGATTTCGCATATCCATTACTAAAAGCAGAATTAAAAGAAGTTTTTGGTGATGTGGTAGTAGATGCATAGATGAAATTTATCTTTTGAGGATTTTCGTTATATTTATATGTGTATTTGATTTATTTATCAAAATAAACTTATTGGAGAAATAAAATTATGGCAGAAAGAATAGTATCACCCGGAGTATTTACGAGAGAAAATGACCTTTCGTTTTTAGCACAAGGGGTAGGAGAAATAGGAGCAGCATTTGTAGGACCTTTCAAACAAGGACCAGCGTTTGTTCCAACGATTGTAAGAACACAATCAGAATTTGAAGATAAGTTCGGAACACCTGATGGAACTTATTATACGGAATATGCAGTACAAAACTATTTAAGAGAAGCTGGAACAGCAACAATTGTAAGAGTTTTGGGTAAAACTGGCGATGATGCTGGTTATTCTCAAATTACACCTGTTGGTTTAGTAGCTAGTGGTTCTGATGGTAGTCAAACACTTATTGCAACATTACACAATACTTCAAATGGTGATGAAGAAGTAGGATTCGGTCCTTTTACTGTATCCCCATCATTAACTACATCTGGTTCATTTGTTGTTAGTGGTAGTGGATTGAGTAACATATCATCTTCATTGTTATCATCAGCTGGTAATGATGTAACTGATGTATTTGGTTCTGACCCATTAGGTTCTAAAGAAGCTTATGTATATTCTTACTTTAAAAATGCAGTAGATAGTATCAACTTAGAAGTTGGTGGTGAAGAAGCAGTTTCTGCTGAAGTACTTCCAACACAAAACTTTACTTATGAAGCAAGTTGGGCATCTACACCATTTGTTAAATCTCAATTAATTTCAGGTGTAAGAAGTGATTTATTCAAATTCCATACATTAGGATATGGTACAAATGAAAACTCCAGATTTAAGATTTCAATCTCCAATGTAAAAGCTGCCGGTGAAGATGGCGGAACTGATTACTCAGTATTTACAGTAACTATTCGTTCATTTACTGATACGGATAAGAGACCTGTTGTATTAGAAACATTTACTAACGTAAACTTAGACCCAGCATCACCAAACTTTATCGCAAGAAGAATCGGTGATAGATATTTAACTATCGATTCAAATGGTAAGATTACTGAATGGGGTGATTGGGTAAACAATTCAAAATATATTAGAGTACAAGTAGCAGCTCAGGGTTCATATCCTGTATCAGCCGCACCATTCGGACATGGGGCATACTCTAATCCAATTAAAGCAACTGATGAAACTATTGTTCCAGCGGTTGTTTACCAAACTGGTTCAGTAGCAAATACTGCTGGTTCACCAACATATTACGCTGGTTTTGATTTTGAAACTACTGGTGTAAAATATGATAACAACAACTATATTAAACCTCTACCTGAAAGTGTAGGAGTTGGTTCAAACGTTGACTTTGGATTTGATTCTCAATTATCTTATGTAATGAGTGGTTCTAATTCATCCGATATGGTGAAAAGACAATTCTCAGTTGCATTCCAAGGTGGTTTTGATGGACAATCTCCAGCAACTCCAATTAACTTAGGAACTAATATTACGGCTGGTAACTCACAAGGACTTGATTTATCATCGGCTACTGCTGGTGGTTATTTATCATATTCTAAAGGTTTGAACGCAATTTCAAACGCTGATGAGTGGGATATCAATATGTTAGTAACGCCAGGTGTTGTAAGAACTCTACACCCAACAGTTGTAACTAAAGCAATTGATATTGTGGAAGCTAGAGCAGATGCATTCTACATCGCTGATTTCGCTGATGCTAGTTCAACTATTTCTGATGTAACAACTCAGGCAAACGCAGTAGATTCTAATTATGTTGGAACTTACTATCCTTGGGTTAAGACTGTAGATACTAACACAAACAAACTAATCTCAGTACCACCTTCAGTATTATTACCTGCTGTGTACGCAGCCAATGACGCTATTGCGGCTGAATGGTTCGCACCTGCTGGTTTGAATAGAGGTGGTATCGTAGGAGCAGCATCGGTACTGAATAGATTAACACACTCTGAGAGAGATACTTTATATGAAAATAAAGTTAACCCAATCGCTTCATTCCCTGGACAAGGTATTGTAGCATTCGGACAGAAAACGTTGCAAGATAAAGCATCCGCATTAGATAGAATCAATGTAAGAAGATTATTAATCAACGTTAAGAAATTTGTAGCATCTACTTCTAGATTCTTAGTATTCGAACAAAATACGGCTCAGACAAGAGGTAGATTCATCAACACTGTACAACCTTATTTAGAAGGAATACAACAAAGACAAGGATTGTACGCATTTAAAGTAGTTATGGATGAGACTAACAACACACCTGATGTGGTTGATAGAAACATACTTGCTGGACAGATTTTCTTACAACCGGCTAAGACCGCTGAATTCATTGTAATTGATTTCAACATCTTACCAACTGGAGCATCGTTCTCAGCATAAACAAAAAAGTGAATAACTAATATTTATTAGTATAAAAGAGGAAATATAAAATGGCAGAAGTATTAGAATTTAACGAAATGTTCTTTACCAACTTCGAACCGAAGATGAAGAACAGGTATATTATGGAGATTGATGGTATTCAATCTTACTTAATTAAAACCGCAAATAGACCATCTATCAACTTTGAAACGGTGAAGTTAGACCACATCAACACTTATAGAAAACTACAAGGTAAGGGAGAATGGCAAGATATAGAGATTACTCTTTATGACCCCATCGTTCCTTCAGGCGCTCAGCAAGTGATGGAGTGGGTACGTTTGGGATATGAATCATTAACTGGTAGAAAGGGTTACGCCGATTTCTACAAAAAGGATATTGATTTCTATATGTTAGGGCCTGTTGGTGATAAGATAGAGCAATGGAAGTTAAAAGGTGCATTTATTGCATCGGCAAACTTCAATGATTTAGATTTCTCATCTAATGACCCAGCTGATATTTCATTAACTCTTTCATACGATTACGCAATATTAGAATTTTAAGATATTATCCACTACTATCTATAAATTGAAGAAGGTTCTCTTAGTGAGAACCTTTTTTCGTTTTACAACTTTTTTATTTTGATATACTTATATATACAAACAAATAAAGGTTAATTATGAACGAAAATAAATTCGAATTCCCAACTGAGGTAGTGGACTTACCATCAAAGGGTTTAGTTTATCCAGAAGGACATCCTTTGAGAAAGGGAAGTATTGAGATTAAATATATGACAGCAAGAGAAGAAGATATTCTTGCATCTCAATCTTTAATCAAAAAAGGTGTAGTATTGGATAAGTTATTTGAATCAGTAGTTGTAGAACCAAATGTAGATATCAATGATATCTTTATTGGTGATAAGAACGCTATTCTTTTAGCAACTAGAGTAATGGGTTATGGTGCAGATTATCAAGTAGAGATAACTGACCCATCTACATTAGAACCACAAAAAGTAACAATTGATTTATCGAAGGTAAAAACCAAAGATTTTAACGAAGAAATTTTAAATGGTGATAATCTTTACAAATTTACATTACCAAAAAGTGGAACTGAGTTAGAATTCAAATTACTTACACATGGTGATGAAATTGAAATTACCAAAGAAAATCAAGCATTGGCTAGATTGTATAAAGGTAAAAGTGATACTTCATTTGATGTAACCACTCGTTTGAAATATATGATTCAATCAGTAGATGGTAATCAAGACAGAGGATATATCACAAAGTGGGTTCAAAACTCATTCTTAGCATTAGATACAAAATCATTTAGAAAATTTGTAAGAGAGTTAAGTCCTGATATGGATTTAACATTCAACTTTGTTTCAGAGTTGACGGGCGAAGAGGAGGCGCTCGATATCCCGTTTGGGGTATCGTTTTTTTACCCTTCCGAATGATTATAGTATCCAACTTCATTCACAAATTTGGGAGTTGGTTAACTTTGGTAACGGATTTACTTGGAGAGATGTTTACTTCATGCCAATCCAATGGAGAAAGTTTTACTTTAAGAAGTTGGTTGACTTAAAAAAGAAAGAAGCAGACGAATACAAAAAAGCAGAACGTAAATCAAAAGTAAGGGTTAGTAAATAATCCTTACTTTTTTTTTATCCAATATTTATAGATGTATAAAACTATAAAGAAAGTACCCATGTCAAAAGAAAAAACAAACGAAGGATTATTTGGAGCAGCCAAAAAATTCTCTGATTCATTTTTTGATGGTTTGAAAGCTAATGCAGTTAATAAAGCATTAAAACAAGCCGAAAAGAACAAAAAAGTTCCATCTCCTATTATTAAAAAAATGAAACAAATCGATAAACTAGCTAAAGAGCTAGAAGATGATTTAAAGTACTATTCATAATAATATCTCAGTATGGCTAGCAGAGACGAATTACAAATTTTACAACAACTAAGAAAAGAATCAAAAGCTTATCTTGATGAACTTTTAGCGGGTAAAACTGCTGAAGAGCGCATTGATGCAAAAAAACTTCCGGCATATAAAAACCAGCTAGCAAAATTAAAAGAGATAAATGAACAAGTAAGAGAAATACAATCTAATAACAAAATTGTAGTAGATAGTTTAATTCAACAAGAATCAAAACTAAAAGGATTAACTGGTATTCAAGCATCTTTAGTTAATTTAGATAGAGATAGGTTAACAATACAACAAGGTCTTAAAGGGCCTATTCAAGATAGTATAAATTCAATTGCATCATTGAATCAGGAATTGTTATCAATGTCAGTAGAAGATTCTGTTGCACGAGAACTTCAAGAAAAATCTATAAATGAGCAAATTAAAAATTTAAGGGAAAGTGGAACTGTTAATGAAGAGATTCTAAACAATTTAGAACAACAAAGAGATGTTGCCCTCAAAATGTCTGGATTGACAGAAAAACAACAAAAGTTTTTAAGTAAACAATTAGAAGTATATGATGGTATAAAAGATACCATTGGTGGAATATTAGAAACTGCATCATTACTTACATCAACTGTTGGTGGAGTATTAGGTGGTGCACTTATTGGTGCTGGTTATGCTGGTAAAAAATTATTAAATACATCATATGAATTAGGTGGTTCACTCTTAGATACATCTAATATATCAACAACATTATTTGGAACTGTATTTCCAGATGCAGTTGGTACGGTTAAGGCATTATCAAGTGAATTTGGTGGATTGGCCGATGTATCTTTAAAAACACAATTTAGAACCAATGTATTAGCTAAGAACTTAGGTATTAGTGCTGGTGAAGCGGCATCTTTAACAGGTTCGTTTGCTCGTTTAAATGATGGTTCTGCCGAAACTGCACAAAACTTAATTCAATCAACAAAGAATTTAGCACAACAAAATGGATTAGTTCCTTCCGATGTAATGGCTGATGTAGCTAACTCAGCTGAAGAATTCGCATTGTTTGGTAGAGATGGTGGAAAAAATATCGCTGAAGCTGCAATTGCTGCTGGTAAGTTAGGTGTTTCCATGTCTAAAATTAGTGGAGTAGCTGATAATTTATTAGATTTTGAATCATCGATAAACGCCGAATTAGAATTGGGTGCAATGTTAGGTAAGAATATCAACTTAGATAGAGCCAGAGCATTAGCATATGAAGGAGATATAGGTGGTTCAGTAAGAGAAACACTTTCAGCATTGGGTGGTATTGAAGAGTTCAACCGAATGGATTACTTCCAAAAGAAACAAACCGCCGCATTATTAGGTGTATCCGTTGCAGAATTCCAAAAAATGGCAGAAAATGCTGATAAGTTGGATAAAAATGGTCAGATAACCTTATCTACTTATGATGATATAAAAAACACTGCTAAAGCATTTGGTTCACAAATTTTGAGTGGTGTGCAAGGTTTGGGTAGTATGGCCGTTGCCGCTGGACAAATGGGATTCAATTTAAAGGATGGTTTAAAATCCATGAAAGGAATGGGTGGGTTAACCGAAAAACTTAAAGGATTATTTGGTAGAGATGCACTTTCAAAAGCTAGAAAGGGTGGATTATCCGATAAACAAATAGGAGCTGGATTTGGTGGAAAGAAAGCCAAAGATATGTTAGCAGGTAAAACACCAAAAGTACCAGAAACTTCAGTTAGTGATAATTTAAATAAAACCGCAGGTAGTAAAGGACCTAAAGCAAGTAATTTACTAAAAGGCGCTGCAGCAATCCTTATTTTATCAGCAGCTTTATTCGTTGCCGCTAAGGCATTCCAAGAATTCGGTTCAGTAAAATGGCCTGCTGTTGCACTGGGGTTGGGTGGTTTAGCTGGTTTAGCTGGAATTGCTTATGTGTTAGGAAAAGCTAAAGGTGAAATGATTAAGGGTGCAGTTGCTGTGGCTATTTTAGGGGCAGCACTTATTCCATTTGCATTCTCAATGAGTTTAATTGCTGGATTGGATATAGGTTCGGTAATGGCAGCTGCAGCTGGATTGGTAATATTCTCAGCCGCAATCTTCGGATTAGGAGCATTAATG
>Ga0115572_10000350_pt1 | contig 39612 bp, 47 predicted proteins | sample COGITO_mtgs_1206_FD_88681 | JGI IMG/M metagenome (GOLD analysis project Ga0115572, IMG submission 88681) | Pelagic marine microbial communities from North Sea - COGITO_mtgs_120607 | ecosystem: Environmental > Aquatic > Marine > Epipelagic | place: Germany:Helgoland, sampling site Kabeltonne... | reverse complement strand
TGTACATATGTAATAGGCACATTTAAGCCCTCGTAAGAGACGTTAATAGGATCAGTGCCACTATTGTATGACTCAAGATTTGGAAGCCCTAAAGAAGAGGTAAACTTACGTTTATATCCTATTATATTTTCAGCATTAGTAATGCTAGCCTTAGAAAATGTTATTCCATTAATAGTTGGAGTAGAATATACAACACTAGCAAATTGTTCTGCACTATTATATACTGCACTGCTAGCCACATACGCGCCTGAAGCATTATACCCACCAGAACCTATAGCATCTACTACATAACTTGCTTCTGCATCTGTTCTAACCCACTCATACAAAGATGTGTCTGGTTTTAAAATTATTATAAAACTATCTTTGTGAATTAAATTTCCACTTTTTTCCCATCTTATAACAACATCATCATGATGATTTGTTAAGACATGCTCTATAATATAATCTTTATAAGCTTTTAATGTTCCTGAAAGTTGTATAATTGAGTCTTCTACTTCTAATATAGAATTAGAATTAGTCATTTCCCACAAAGTTTCAGTAAGCACAGCTCCTGCAACAGTAGTAGAAGCGTCAAAATCATTTGCATAATCTGGATCAGGATTGCCTGTTGTAAAACCTCTTTCAACAATTATTGTAGCACTAGCTTCATCTGAGTTTGAAGGATGCATACTTGAATATGGAAATACAAAATATTTAGAGTCAGTTTCATATGAAGCATCTACAACATAATCATTATCATTATATAACTCTAATCTAAATTGTTGCTCATCAGCTTTAAGAGATCGAACTCCATTACAACTACTTTCTATATGATGCATGTAGTCGTATGGCAATTTATAAAATTCTCTAAATAAATATTTAGAATTTGTAGGAGTAGAATAATATCCAAGCATTTCTCTATCTTTAAATCCTACAAAATTTCTATGTTCAGAAATAAGAGTACTTAAATCGTCTATTCTTTTTTGAGATTCTTCAAAACCTTTATTGTATTGGTTATTTTTACCATACTTAAGGTTTATAAATCTTCGCATATTTTTATTAAGCTCAAGATCTAATTCTTCAGATAAAAGACTGTCGGCTTGGAGTGAATTAATCTTATCCACTCCTTGCCTAACAGCTATATGCATATTTTGAATATCCATTAATTTATTATTCTATTAGATTGACAACTCTTTAAGCTTTGCTCTAAGAATTGTTAAAGTTCCTGAATTCTTTTTATCTTTTAGGAACACCACTGTATCTTCTAATGTATCACCAAGTACTTCATCAATAAAGATGATTTGGTTTCCAATTTTACGAAGAACACTTGCTGTTACCATTTCTTCAATTTCTGCTTTTATTTCTAAATTTTTATCTTTTGCAATTTTTAAGAATTGCTTAGTTTTAGAATCTTTGATTTCATAAAGTGCATTTTCCACTTGTTCATCAGTCATTCTATCTGGATTTGTATTAGAAAGAAGTCTTAATACTCGTTTCATATTTTTAACATTAGCTGAAAGTTTAATAAACTCTTTATCAGCATCTTTCTTAAATTGAATCTGCGTATTTTTAACTTTATCCTCTCTATTTAAATCTTGAATATAAAATCTTTTATTAAAATCTTTCTCCATTTCTTCTTTTGTTAAAGCTACATGGGGATGCTTAATTGCAAATTTATATTTAAGATAATCCATAATACTAATTGGCGAGCTATCTTCATGCACTCCAACTTCTAATTCAACTCCTGTAAATCCTACAGGTATTGTCATATCTGCCCAAAATCTTTTAGAATGCTTTGGCCAATCAACATGCTCAGGGCTTACATCTAATAATTCTGTCATTAATTCTTTTTCCTCTTTAGGAGTTATTCCTTTTAAAGGTTGTCTATTTACAAAGACACTACTAAGTTTTGTTACAGCCTCAGCTTGTACTGCTTTAGGTAAATGGTTATTAACCTCTTTACGTCTTAAGAACACTTTTTTACTCATACTCTAGTACTTTTAAAGTTTTAATTAGTTGGATGTAAAGTATAACTTTCCTATAATTATTTAGTTAAAGAAGTGGGGGACCACTCCCCCACAACCTAACCAAAAACCAATATATGTGAACCGCAACGAATTGCCTGTTACGAAGCCACACACGTGATGTCAAGCGAAGTATCAAAACGCTTAAGCGCAATACCTGCTGTTTTCAACATATGTACGGATGCACCGTCCACGTCAGAAGCTCTAGCATCAGTAGAAGCAAACCCACGAGGCACTACAGAACCAGCTACGCACCATCTCATCATTTCACGACCTTTCTTAGAGATCATTTGTAAGTTATTTTGACCGTCATAATTAGACTGATCTACAAATACCATACGGTAAGATTCAAGTGAGTACCCTGTTACTGGGTGTTTTGCACGAGCTTGTGCTACAGCACCGTGATCAAACATAGGTAATTTAACTACGTTGATTACGTGACCATCTACATGCTCATACGAATTAAAGTATCCAGTTAAACCTAAGTTACGACCAGATCCAGTAATAAATCGACTGTCTCCACTAGACACTTTGAAAGAGTTTGTTCCTCCAAAGTGAGATTTAAGAGCTTCATCGAATTCACGGGCACCACCGGTACCAGTGTATAATGTAACTTGCTTGTTAGAAGCATCAGTCATTCCGTAGAACAAGTCACCAATAATATTCTTCAATTTAGTTTCAGTCATTGTAGAGTAAGTATCAGTGTTAGTGATTTGCTCTAAAAGACCAGGACCTACAATTACAGGCTGACCATTTTCATCCTTCATTGATGTTTGTCCATTTGAGTCGTAAGACTTCTGACCATACCAGTAGTACATTTCACACTCTTCTTTAAAGTCAAGCATGTGTAAGTACTCTTCATAATCCATCCACAATTTAGTTGTAGATCCACCTTTAGTTGGTAACGAGAATTCTGCTACAAAATCTTTAGCATTACCAGACATGTGGTAAGACTTACGAACTGTAGTTAATTTGTTACGAACTAAACCTGGAGTTTCCCAATTAGAAGCATTTCCACGAGAGAAATCAACTCCTACTGGTGCATACATTTGCGCAAATAACGCTCCTGCAGTCACATCTGCTGCTGGCATAGTTGCAGTAGCTGATGGGTTAACTAATTGTAAAGTATATACCCAGTCAGATCCTGTTGACATTGGCTCTTTCATAATTCGAGCTTGTACACCTGATTGCGATACTAATACGTATGGGAATACAAAATGTTTGTCAGGGAAAGAAACTTCAAAAGTTGCTCCTCCTACTCCAATACTACTTCCTGTTGGGCTTGTTGCTGCTACTGGCCTTGTTCTCAATCGTTGTGTTGCCACACGATACTCATACTCAAGACGGTCAATAGACTTAACGTTTCCAACACCTTCAGTTAAGAAAGATAGTGGAAACCTTTTGTCATCTTTACCTGATAAATGAGTAATGATTGGAGATAATTCAGCAGGCTTAGACAACAACGCATTTGCAAGACTGTTCATGTCAGTCATTTGCGAATCGTTATAAAACGTTTTTTGAACGCTTATATTTGTTCCATTTGCCATTTTTTATCTATTTTTAAAAGTTATATATGCAGTCGTGTTTCCACTAATTGCCTAATTAAATACTAAGATCTAAATCATCTATATCAAACGTAGATTTTCGTTTATATGCTTTACGAGCACTTTTAACTGTTTCTTCGTTTTTAGATATTTTATCTCTCAGGGATCTAGCACTCTTTGTTCTAGCTTTTTTACTTATAATGTCATTAAGATTAAAACCTTTATACATTAAGTAATCAATAGCTAGCTTCACTTCTACTTCTGCTTCATTGTGATCTAGATCTCTTTGTGTCTGTCCGTTCTCAGACACAGGTTTTGAAATATATTCAAAAAATTTACCTTTATCTCGCTGCGTGATACTTAATCCCGCAAGCTCGTCGGAGGTCTTTATAGTTTCTTGGATGTTACCCCAAAATTCTTCTTGTTGTTTAGCTGTCTGCTCTCTTTGCTCTTTTTGTTCTTTTACAAGCGTTTGTCTTTCTTTTGCTTGTACTCCAGCTAAAGCTTTTTTAGCGTGTTCTGCTTTCTGATACAATTTACCTGTATCTTCATAGTCTTCTAACAGCTCGTCTATAAAATCCTTATCATGACCTTTTGTAGAAAAGTAATCAGATAAGATTGCTTTTTGACTACGAGTGTCATCTTCAGATAGTTCTATTTTATTATAATCCAAATTAGGATCATAAGCTTGCATAAAAACCTGAGAGTCTCCACCATTTAAAACGTATTCTAAATGATTTTTAACTAATGGAAATTTTTCAAAAAGTCCATCTAACTGTTCTTCTGCTATCTGTTTTCCTACATCTTCTGTAAGTTTTATAAGACCGTCAGTAGTATCTTCATACTCACTATCTGCATCATATCCTAATTTAGATAAAATTTCAGAAACAACAGTTTGCTCGCCACCTTCTTCTGAGTCCTCTTTGTCCTCTTCTTCTTCCTTTTCTTCAGGTTCTTTGCCTTCCTCTTCTACAATGTCTTCTTCTTCGTCTTCTACTTTTAAATTATCTGCATCTGCATCTAATTCATCATTAATAATAGCCTCTTCTTCTATTTCTGGCACTTCCATTTCTGGCTCTGCCTCTACACCTCCACTTAGCATATCGTCAAACGATATATCATCTAGGGAAATGTTTTCATTTTTGTCTGGTTGGTTCATAGTTATTGATTTTTACAAATTTAATTAAAATAAGTTATGGTTTTTACTTATATATTTATTTTAGCTTTCTCTTTATTATATACCACTTATTTATCTTTTAGGTCTAGGATACTTAGGTAATTTCCAATTTCCCTTTGCAAAATCTGCAGCTTCTTTTTCTGTATCAAAAGGTATACCTTCTCCAGCATCCATAGCTTGTCTAAAAGACTGAGGACGATACCCTGCATAAGGAGCTTTCTTATTTGTGATAGTAGGTGTAACTGTATATGTATCACCTGTGCTATGGTAAGTTCCAAGATGTGTAGAATGAGAATTAGCAACTTGGCCTTCGTAATACTCCCCTTGTGCAGGCCGCATAGCTCTAAATCGCCTAGCTTTATCTGTGTAAGATTTTTTTTTAAATCCTGCACTTTGGTATTTTTGTTTATACCCACCTTTTTTATAAGAAGGAGTTTCAATAATTGTTCCTTTTTCAGGACCTGTAGGTAAACTCTCAATACCAGGGGGTACATTATTAAATGATTGAACTAAATGCCCTTGATCGTTAAACTTAGTAATATTTATAGGCACTTTCATGCCTTTAGTATTAAATGCCGCATTAGGTGGTACATTTGGAAACTCCATAGAAGCTCCTGTGTTACCTTGCGCATGCTGCTCACGCAACCCCACTTCTTGTTCTTGTGGAGTTTGCGCAGTAAGCATTTCTTGCTGGGGGGGATTTATAAGCTGTGATATATCTGCTCCTTGTGAAGCTTGATTAAATAAATCTATAATACTGCCTTGGTAATCAGCAGCTTTTGCAGTATCTAATATATTTCGTCTTTGCCTATTGTCTAGCATCTTTAGAAATTTGATTAGATTCTTGTTGTATCATATTTTTTTCTCTGTCTACAGAAGTTTTGTCAGAATCAGATTGCATTCTCATACTAAGTTCTTGTTCTTTTAATGCTAATTCTTTTTCTTTTATTTCAAACTCTTTTATCATTTTCTGTAGATTAAGACTATCTACTTCAGGAGTTTGTCCAGCCTCTGCATTTATAAGAGCAACTTCAATTTGAGTTTGACGGTCTTTATCTTTATCTAAAGTTTCTTGCTCAGCTTTCATTTGATCCATTTGCATTTGCTGCTGTGCTTGTTGTTGTTGCGCCTGCTGTTGTGCAGCTTCTAACTCTTCTGCAGCTTTTTCTGCTTGCTTTAACTTAGCTTTTATTTGTGGAAAGCTGTCTGAATCAAACATCTCAGCTACCATAGAAGCTTTAGTACCATTTTGTACCATAGCTTGTGCAAGTCCTTTAATTTGATCTAGTTTTTGTTGATCTTTACCTGCATCTGAAACAAATATACCATAATTAGTCTCCATATGAGACATAGAGTCTAAATCTAAAAAGTCAGTTGTACCGTCAGGCATAACAAACATAGCTTGTTTACCTGTAAGCCACGCTTCTTTTGAATAATCTACAAGTGCTTGCAAATCTCTTTGCTCCATTCTTGCAAACTTACGGAATATGTCTTCTGTAATATGTGATGACTGTAATATAGCCTGTTGGCTAGAAGCTTTACCTTCATACGCGCCTATCTCTCCTTGTCTTTGTCTAGATACACCAGATAGTTTTTCCCACTCTTGCATAATAGAGTCAAGAAGCATAATGTATTGTTGTATTGTCTTTATAGACATATCTAATACAGATTGATGCTGAGGTGAAAGTTGTATTCCTTCTTTGTTGTAATCAACCCAAGCAATACCTGTACCTTCTACATAATACATAAATTTATCCATGTCCCATTTCTTTGGAATCATGTTAATGTCAAACTGTGCAATAATATCTTTACTTCTAGCTATTGCTAGCTCTAGTCTGTATTTATAAATATTGTAGTTTAACTGGTAAGGAATACCCATAGATACTAGCGATATATTACTACTATTTATATCAGAGTATTTTCTACCATTAATAGGTAACTTGCATTTAGAAGGGTTATCTAAAGACAATCTTTGATTTGCAATAGGATTTACGTCTAAGAAAAATCTACCATCAACGCGGGTACCTTTCCATACTTCGTTAACCCAAGAATAATTTAATTTACCACCAGCTTCTTTCATATCTGCTGGCATTTTAAACCCATCTTCAACCTCCATAGTCTCTAACTGCTGAGTTTCAGGGTCTAAGTACTCTAAAAAACCTATACGTTTTCTAGATTTCCAATACACACTTACAACTTCAATAAGTCTTGACCTAAACGTGTTAGGGTCTGAGTTTGTACTTGGATGATTATAAAGTAGATAACTATCATGCTCTGCATGTCGAGGATCTTCTAATTCTAGTACTTGTTGATCTGATAGAAAGTCATGATAGTGATCTATTACTGTAGAAGCATGTACGTATTTTCTTACTAAAGCCCAGTCTCCGTCTTCTACAAATTCTAAATCAGGATCTTTATCATAGTCTATATCTACAGGATTTAAAACCTCATAAAAAGGTTCGCTACTTCTAACGCCTCTGTGTGTATATACTTCTCCTGATACTAAAAAATGAAACCAAGCTTTTTGTATCTTATCATACACTTCTTGTTCTTTCATTATATAATTTAATGCGTATTGCCCTTTTATAGCCCTATTATCAACATAGTTATTATCAAACTGTTGTGCTATTTGATCTGGCATTGGAATTTCTTCAGGCATTTGGCCGCCTTCAAACAATTCAGGACTTTGCTCAGCTAATGATTTTAAAAAATGCATTTCTAAATTTTTATAGATAGCAGCTTGCTTAGCATTTTCTTTTTCTGTAACAGCATTTGAATTTTGTACTGTAACAGTGTAATTGAGCGGACGTTTTGATTTTTCGCCTAGAAGAAGATCAATTATAGGTTTGATAATAGGGTAATTACGCATTTTAGAAGGGAAGTTCTTACGAGTTTTACCGTAAGGCTTAAGAACGTAATTATAATCAGAGTCTTCAATTACACCGTTATAATAATCATAAAGAGACTTAAGATGACTGCGTCTATCTGAAGTACCATTATTAGATAGATTGATAAATGCTTTTACACACTCCTCTCTCCACTTTTTAGTTTTTTTAGATAATGGTAATTTCTGTTGTGGTATTTTTTCTCCTCCTAAGTACATTCTACAAAAATAATTAATTTAGTTATTACTACTACCTTAAATTTAATTTTAAGGTAGGCTTTATAATATATCATTAATAATAGTTTTGATCAAACCATTTATCAACTGTTCTGTCATCTAAAGTTTCTCTAACTTCTGAGTTATATAGCTCTCTAGTATGATACATTCCTACCATAAAAGCCATTACACGGTCAAAGTTTCCATAATGATTAAACTTTATAAGCTCTTGAATCAATGCAAGATCGTATATTTTATGCATATTTAAAACTTGCTCTCCTGATTCGCCTACACTCCTTACTGTATTTAACCAGTCTCGTATGTACAACTCTCCTTGGCGTTTTCTAGCCTCTGTAGTGTGCATACCGTATTGTCGTTTTACTTTTTTACTTCTAAGATCTTTCTTATCAAGCATTTCAAACTCTTCTTGTAATCTATGCAATTTTCTATGCCTTCTAGCGTATGCAATAACTTCTCCACGATCATTCTCAAAGCCTATCTTTGCATTATAGTAATCTGCTAACATAAACATATTCCTATTAAACTCATCTTGACTGTGAGGCCTACCTATGTACGAAGCTACAATCATATCATCTGGCCTAGATATATTATTAACCCTTTTTAAAACATAAGCCGCTCCTAAAGATGATGAGTCTGCAGATTTGTTTTGCCCATAAGGATCATGACATATAATGTATAAATTTGCAGGAACTTTTTGTTCTGCATTCTTATATGGAGATTCGTAAATTACAATAGCCCCATTTAAATCGTCTTCTTTTCTGTGAGGATACCTTAAAATAGGTTTAGCCTCTCCATCTAATTTAAATTCTATTTTGTTGCCTGTTCCATAGTACAACTTACCTGCGGTACCTATTTTATTTAATTTATTAACTTTTACATTATTATAATGAGCTTGTAAAGAAGCTATGTCAAATAAGTTTGCAGATATTTGTAATGTAGCCTCTCTAGGATTCATAGGATGCTCTGCAATATATTGATCTAATGCTTTTGGGTCACTTGTACCTTTCTTTTTTATTCTGTTCTTTTCTTCAAACTCTATTGCTACGTCTTTTAAAGAATTTCCATTTTCATCAATAAATCCTTCTAAATTTTCATAAATAGGTACAAAATGTCCACATTTAGTTCCTAAAGCTCCGTCGTCCCACTCATTACTAAAAGATAAACAATCATAAGAATCAGGATTGTAAAATAACTCTTCCATTCCTTCAAAATCAGCTCCTTCTGTACCGCCTGTACCAAATGCTATCATTGTTCCAAGAGTATTTGCACCTTGACGCATTGTAGGCATTGCTACTTCCCAAGCTTTTAATAATCCTGGAAATGCTCCGGCTTCTTCAAAGAAAATAAGCTCACCTGCTTTCCCTCTTACCTTATCAGGGTTATCTTTTAGAGATACACCTATTATCTGCGATTTCATGCCAAGTTCTACGTCTGCTCCATTAACATTCTTTTTATAACCAGACATTTTATTCATTTCCCTATCTTTTAGCCTAGGCTGAGTCCATGCTGTATTGTCATCTACAAAAGATAGTATTTCCCAAGCCTTAGATAAAAGACCATCACCTATTATATACTCTTTCTGTCCTGCAAACACATAATTTTTACTATTACGTACAAAAAAGTAGTTACGAGCAAGCATTGCTGCTGCCTTATAAGAATATCCTTTACGACGTGCTTTTAACACAGTCATATGTTTGTTTTGTTTTCTGCATGTATCTACAGCTGTAAAGTATTTCCAATCTCCATCATAAAATGCAGGAAAACTTCTATCACGTCTAGCTATCTCCGTGCCGTCAGGTAATATTTCTTTTACAGACCTATCAATAGGACAATAGTTAAGATAAAAATAATGATTACCTGTAATAGCTACATTATCTATAACATGCCCGTATACGCATTTACGTTTTTCACTATCCCAGTAGTCATAATAAGCTTGCGTGCCTGGAAGAGCAGAGGTGTAGTACCCATTTTGCATATAATTAGCAGCAGACTGCTGAAAGTCTTTAGTATTTTTAAGCATTTTTTAAATTGCATAGTTCTTCGCATTTATCATAGTCTTCTATTCTACCAAAATGCTCTATAAGGTCATCAATAACTATATCTGATTTAGAAAAATCAAATGGAAGTGAAAAATACTCTTTATCACCTGTTTTTAAATCTTTATACAACTCATCTAGTGTTTTTTGTTTTGTTACCACTAGATATGCGTTATGCATTGTAGTATTTAACTCTTCTAAATCATCTATAAATTTCACTATTGGCTATATTTATTAACTATAACTCCACCTCTGTTTGGAGATTTAGATTGTTCATCTTTCTTAACTTGTTCTTCTAATTTAGATATACCTGAAACAACATCTGCCATTTTAGATAAATTAGCAACTAAATCCTTTGCGTGGTAGATTGGCCTACCATTATCATCAATAGCAGTTAAATCTATTATCTCAAAATAAGTTTTTAACTTATTAACTGCAGATCTAGCTGCTTTTAGTAATTTTACTGCAGATGTTTCTTTTAATTCTGAGTATTTAGTACAAGCAGCTTTTACATGCACATCTGGTTCCCAATTTATATTAAATATACTAGATGCTACCTCTGCGTGCCTAATATCTACATCGTATACAGAAAACGGAGAATTGTGATCACACATATGAAAAACATATGACAATTCTTTTGCTGCGTTTTTTCTACTACCTATTTTTGCAAACTCTTTTATAGTAAGAGTATAGGCAGAAGGTATTACTTTATTATCGCTTATTATTAATAGATCCATTTTGTATATGTTTTATTCTTCCTTTTTTTGCAGAAAATTTTCCAAAATATGGAAGCCTTACACATTTAAACTCTCCTTCTTTTATAATCTTAGATGCAAACTTAAACTGATATTCAACTATTTCTTTTATTTTGCTTAGAGGCATTTGGTGGTCTGTAGCCAGTTTCTGAATCAGGCTTTCTTTCTTTCTCATAATCAGTAAGTATTATTTCAGGATTCCATCTATTATCGGGGCATGTAGTTGTTCTCCACTTAGCTTTATGCTCAACTAAACATCCACATTTACCACATCTCATTTTTTCTTCTAGTAAATGCGGGCAGCTGCTACATGTTTCTAATCTTTTTAAATAACTTCTGGAAGTTACGTTTGGAGCGCCTTCTTTTATATATTTAGCTAAATCTTTAGAAAAGTTCTTAGCCATTGTAAAAAAACTAGGAAGATTAGGTTTTTTCTTTTCTGTCATTTTCTTCTTCTTGTATTATTTTTTCAAGATATACAGCTAAGTCCATTGCTTCTTCTTGTGCATGTTTTAGCCATTCTAATTTAGTAAGATCTTTACGGTCCATTGTAGTGCCATACTTTTTTTTACCTACATTAGCTCGTTGAGTTATTTTAGTGCAAACTCTATACTCTATACTACTCATCTTCTTTTAGATTTGTGTGGGCTATTTCTATAACATCTCCTTTTTCATCTTGCACAATCATAATGTACTGCGCATTAAGCAAGTACTCTGTAACAACAAGTCCTGAAGTAAGTAAATCAATGTTAGACCCATGATAAAGATACTTGAACATTTCCATTATTAGGATTTAAAATTTTATTTAATGTATAACAATTTTTCTTAAGTATAAATACACGCTTATCTTTTAATTTTTTAATATAATTATTAAGAGTATTTTTATCTTTAATTCCTAAAGCTATTGCTACTTGTTTTTTAGTTTCTAACGCACATAGATTACTATAATCATCTGCGCAATCTAAAAATAATACAAGTATCTCAAGCTCTTTAGGAGTCATATTAAATATACCGTTCCAAAATTGGAAGTATTTAAAGTTCGAGTTCACCGGAATTGTTATCTTTTTTTTCATTTTCTACTGTTACTATTATAAAGTATTCATAATTTCCTATCTGTACTTCTACGTCCCACGTACAACTGATGTTTTTTTCTGACCAAATTGTTAGTTTGTCTTCAAATTCGTACATCATTTCTATTAAGTCATTCAAGCTCTCAGTAGTAAATTTAGTTTTTATCATTTTTTAACTCTATTTTTGCTCTGTTATTTTCTATTACAATTTTACTTGCAGTAGACTGTCTATTAAATTCTTCTACAAAAGGAATAATAGACGTACGAGAGCAAAGAAAGCTTAAAAAAACTTGTAGCTCTTTAGCTGCAGTTTTATTACTTTCAACAAGATTTTTAGTTGTAGATTCTAAGTTCTTAAGAGAATCATAATCCTCTAAACTTATTGTAACTGTACCTTTCATTTTAAAACTTTTTAGAAACAGTTCCACCTGGTCGCTTAATAATACCACCAAGACCTTCATACTCAGATACATCTTGCATTTGTTCTCCACAATTGCATATAGATTCTGACTTAACTAGCTTTTCATTTACTATCTTCATAGTAAACTTAGTAACCTCTACTTTATTGTCGCACTTTTCGCAATACAATTTCATTACATTATCCCTAAAATTTGATGCTCCATTATCATTACATAATCTACACCTTCTATTTCTGTAACAACACCTTCACCTCTAGGATCAATCATAACTGTATCACCTTCTTTACAGAACGTACAATTAGGCCCTGCGGCTAATACTTTTAAAATGTTAGTTTTAAGTTTGTTTACAGTAGCGTCATCTAAAATAATTCCGCTGTTTGTTTCTCTCTTAGCAGGGTTAGGTAACAACACCCAGCTTCCGTTTGGTTTAAAGTTCATTCTTTTAGTTTTTGTTTTCACAAAGATATAAAAGATTTTCTTACAAATCCAAACTGTTTAAAAGATTTTTCAATTAGATATAGGTTCCCCCTTGAGATTTGATCTTTTCGATTGGAATTTTACGTTTAGCAGTGCTTCTCAAATGAGACCAAAGGATAATAAAACTGGTGTTAATTCACCGCACGTACCTGTGTGCATTTTATCCTAACTAACGCTATATCCTTTCTTTTAGAAGCTATTGGAGAAAACTCTATTCCTTATTTAGGAACTACAATCCAACGTCTGACCCTATACTGCCCTTACGGTCCTCTAGGGTGATACACTTTTGGTGTGCCTCTAGGGCAAAGTTAAAAATAAAATTCTAAAAAAAAAATTTTTGTAGAAAATCTTTGAGCGCGTAGACCAACTATTACAAAGACCCCCACTATGTTACGGAAATTTAGTAACCCACCCTTAAACTCAAACCAATGAACACAATCATCTCACACTTGAAAGAATTAGGCGCAACATCAGTAGCAATAGTTAGCGGACCTAACGGTGACTTCCTAAGCTGGAAATCAGAAACTGAAACAGGCACGATACCTGTCGGCAAGAAAAGCCAAGGCGCTACAAACATTAAGGACTACAACTATGTTGTGTCTGACGATGGTGTAGTAATAGCTACAGTTAACAATTACGAAACAGTTGCAGAGTTTACTCTGTAATTGTTTTTTTAATTTTGTTTTAAACAGAAATGGGATACCACCGAAGATCGCGAGTATGCGTAGGAGGCACATCTCATCTCTTTTTAACTGTTAACTGTAACCACAGATTTACCATTCATTAGATTGTATAACATAAACTGTAGAACATAGGTAGTACTTCGGTGATAAAAGGTATTAAAGCAATTAGTCTGATGCAGTAATGCAGAGCAATTAGTCTTTATGTAACATAGACCCTTACCTATTATTTAAATAAAGCTCGTTGAACCGTTAAATACACCCAAGAGTACAATCAACAGTCGACTTTAGTTGATTGTATGCTCAGGAACGTAGTGTATCAGGGGAGAGCTTTATTATTACTTATAAACATAAGAAGCCTCGAAGATAGCGCAAGCTTAGAGGTTACTCTTTACTTAACATTAAAAAACATAAAGATGAGCATTACAATTACATCAAGCGACCAAAAACAATTAGAGTTTATCAAAAGAATTAGACAGTTCTTAGATACTCATACAGAAGAGCAATTAAATGCACTTCCTAAAGATAAGAAAGGTTTCATTGACTTCTTCACCATATTCAAACAAGAAGATGAAGATAAACTTTTTAATGATGAAGTTGTCATTCAAAAGGATCAGTTCAGTAAACCAACAGGTAAAGTTAATCCACGTAACTACAAGAAAAGTACATTGGATTTACTTGACTTTAAAAATCGTATAAATGATAACTTTGAAGTTGAGCCTTTTAACTTAGGTGATACAAGTATTGATGAATTTATGAAAGATAAGATATGAAAAAGATACTTAACATACTAGCATTTTGGATCCTATGGGCAGTTGTACTGCTTATAGGAATAATTTCTTTATTTGGGCTATCCTTAACGGATGGTATATTGTTTTGGATGTCATTGTTAGGTGCAGTATCATCAGTAACATTGCTTTTTGTAATGATGGATGATCCTGCACATAAACAAGATACACATTATGACAGATAAAGAACCAAACGAACTATTGTGTCTCGGCATTGCACTTGTTTGTGCATTTGCCTTGCGCTTTGGTTTGTATTTAATATAAGAAAGAGTAAGGTCCCAGCCAACTTCTCTCAAGGAGAGATTTTTCAAGATAAAAGGTGCGGTTAGTTGCTTACACATGAAAAACAATAGCAACTGTAAAACTTCTCTTTCTATTAAAGCAGAGAGGTTGTCTAGACGGGTTAAACCAGAAGGCTGCAGATACTTCGCCTCTACAACAAGAAGCTGCAAAGGTGAAAGTGACTATAAAAGACAATAGTAGTTACTCAATCCTAAACACATTATGCACAATGTGTGTTCAAAAACAAGCCCTATAAAAGTTAGGTTGGCATCTAACATTAGAGTAGTGCATTGCTCTTAAATAAAGCATATGGTACAAGTGCAGGTTCGATTCCTGCATGCTTTACTATTATTCACATTAAAGACACAAAAACATGAAATATGCAATCAAAAGATTTTTTATTAATCTAGTTAAAGGTATGATAGACATACTTTATACAATTATTGAAGAAAAAGATTGGTATGTAAGCACAAGAAAGAGTATCGGAAGGAACGAATACGTTAGAGTAGACACCCAAGTAAATAATTGGGGAACTAGATATGGTCTGCTAAATGATAAGTATAATATAGCTTTACAATGTATCGATATAAAGAAATTAGAAAAAGTAAAAAATAACGCTCTTGCAACAGGTTGGAGACTTAACTCTGAAAAAGTGCAAGAAGATATTAAAAATATAAAAGAGTACAAAATAATCCAGTATAAATAAAGAAAACATGACTGAACATTCAGAACACATGCACATGCAAATAAAACATTTGCAGAAAGAAATAAAAAGATTAAGAGATAAGTATGAACCAGGACAGCATATAGAAGAGACTTATTCTCCAACAATAGACTCTCGTGACCATCCTGAAGAAGTTCAATACGAATGATAATGTATTTTCATAACTATGAAACTAATAGCATAGATTATGAACTTCTTGCATTATACTACACTCTTAAGGAAATATTTCCTAAAATAGAAGTAAAAACAGATAAGAAAGATTGTGTTATATCAATACTTATTTAAAACTAACAGGTCCAAGTCAGAAACCTACTAACAATTCTGACACCAACTTAATTAATTAAACATAAAACGACATGAACAAAAACGTGTTAGACAGTGGCTCATTAGAAGCCCTAAAACAAGGTCAAGTACTATTGACTCAATTGAGAAAAATTGGTGGTGGCAAAGTACAAATGGAATTTGCTGAAGTTAAAGAAGCGTCGAAGGGCATCAGCCCTGTCTTTTTATTTAACAAATCAGATTCTAGATTCAGTTCAACATCAGCAAGAAGAGCATGGCAAGCTGGTCAACCCTCAGATGTAGAGGCAAGACTTGGCTTAAATGGAATTTGCAATGATGACCAAGATTGGTATGTAAATGACAAAGGGCATGAAGTTCTTGACCTAAACATTTTAAGTCCTGTAGCTATCTACGAAGGAGAATCGTATAACATACGTGTTCAAATTGTAGAAACTAACGAAGGAAGTGAGTATCAATTAGCTAACATAGAACGTTCAGCTAAACGTAAAGGCCGTGATGGAGATTATATCTTACATGAAGGAAACTATGTCTTTACGAATTCAACGATTGTTATTGGGCAAGAGCCTAATGATGTGTGGTTAAAGGCGGATACTGGTCTTGTTAATACAATAACAGACACAGTGCAAGTTGACTCCTTAACAGGAGAAATCTTTAACTAAATTTCCCCCGTAAACAAAATTAGTATGCTATCATTTGATAGTATGCTTTTTTTGTTTATATTTACAAACTATTATAAACTATTTTTAAACAAGTTATGAAGAATATCATTATAAACAACGGAAAAGGCACTGTAACTGTAACAGCAGCACACAATGTAACTGTATCAGAAACATCAATTACTATTGAGTTAGTTACTGGGTTTAACTTAACTAAAACGCCTAAAACCACAACCAAATCAAAAACCAAGAAGAAAGTAAGTAAAATAAAACTTACTAAAACAACCAAGAAAAAGGCTGGACGGCCTAGAAAAATTACTTTGTAAAATAAAGTAATATTGCATCTATATTATAGGGGGCAGAGAAATCTGTTCCCTATTTTTAACTTTAAAAACATAGGAAAATGGGATGGATGAAACAAATCTACGTAATGTGCCAAAAAGGTACAACTGAGACAGAATTTACTAAGCCTTACCATCAAGCATTAGCTGATGAAAAAGATACAATGATGTTTCACGGCAAAGAAATAACTATAATGCAAGCTAAAGGTATAGAAGAGCTAGTTAAAGATGCTACTAAAGTATTTAAGAAATGATATACTTCATATCTAATACAACATCGAGCTCTAAAAGTTTTAAGCTAGCATCTATAGAGGATGCAGTAGAGTATTGCAGTAAACAAGATGTACTTGGTGTAGACACTGAAACTGAAGGCTTTGACTTTACTTCTAAAAAGATGATAATGTTTCAGATAGGTGATAAAGAAAATCAATTTATTATTGATACTAGACAAGTTAGCATAGAACCGTTACGTGATATATTAGAAAGCAAAACAATTATTAAACTATTTCACAACGTAAAGTTTGATTATAAGTTTATTAAAAAGTGGGCTAATATAGAGTGTGAAAATGTATATGATACGTTTTTAGCTGAGCAAGTTATAAATTGTGGTAAAGACATTAGATACAGTCTTGCGCATGTATGTGAACGATATTTAGGTGTAACTTTAGATAAATCAGTTAGAAGTAATTTTATAGGATTAACTACTCAACTTTATACTGATGATCAAATTATATACGGCGCTAAAGATGTAGAGTATTTATGTCAAATTAGAGAAAAGCAATTGCCTATTATAGAAAGCTACAAGCTAGAAAATGTAGTACAGCTTGAAAATGACGCTGTATTAGGATTTGCAGACATAGAGTATAATGGTTTAGATATAGATAAAGATAAATGGACAGGTTTAGCTGATATATATGAAAAAGAAGCAATTAAACTAAATGCAGACTTAGACGCTTTAGTTTTAACTGATGAAAGGTTAAAAGAATTTGTCCCTAATTATATACAAGGAAACTTGTTTATAGAGAAAGGAGAAATTAGAAAGATAAACATAAAATGGACATCACCTAAACAAGTGTTGGATGTGTTTAAAACTCTAGTGCCTGAGTTAGAAAATGTTAATGGTAAAGAAATGTATAAGTATAGACGTAAGTTTACGCTTATAGATAAATATGTCAAGTACAAAGAAAAGATGAAAATTGCTACAAGTTATGGAACAGCGTTCTTTAAGTTCGTAGCAGCTGATGATAAAATACACACAAGTTTTCATCAAATCTTAGATACAGGACGTGTGAGTAGTTCTAAACCTAACATGCAGCAAATACCTGCAGATAATGCATTTAGAAATTGTTTTACGGCTCCAGATGGTTGGTGCTTTGTTTCAAGTGATTACAGCTCTCAAGAGTTAAACGTAATTGCATTTGGTAGCAAAGATCCTGTGTGGATTAAAGCATTAGAAGAAGGTAAAGATCTTCACAGTGTGTGTGCTGATTTAGTTTATGGTCAAGAATGGAAAGATGCAGCTGATGTAGGTTGTTCTTATTATGCTTATGCAAACTTAGGTGGCGGTACAGAACGTGCACATCTTAAGTGTAACTGTAAAGAGCATAAGAAACTACGTACTAACGTAAAGACTATTAACTTTGGCTTAGCGTATGGTATGGGCCCTAACAAGCTTGCTGATACATTAGATATATCTGTAGATGAAGCTAGCCTTTTAATTGAAAAGTACTTTGAAGCGTTTCCTGCAATTGGAGGATTCTTAAATAAACTAGCATCATTTGGTAAAAAGTTTGGATACATTAAAACGTTCCCACCTTATAACAGAAGACGATGGTTTACTACTTGGTATCCTAATATTTGGAATAGCAAGGCTGATAAAAGAGAACTTGGAAGCATTGAAAGAGCAAGTAAAAACACACCTATTCAAGGTGCGTCAGCTGATATGACTAAGCTTGCATTACATTTGATTAGAGAGCATCTTAAAAAAACTAAAGCTCCTGTAAAAATGGTAATGACTGTGCACGATCAAATAGATACTATATGTCATATAGATTATGCAGAGAAATGGGTTACAGACATGACAAGTCTTATGGAAAAGGCAGCATTAGCTGTAGTTACAAATGGTCTGCTTAAAGCAGATACAAACATCAGTAAATCATGGGAGAAATAATATTAACACCTTTTGATATAATATTTAAGGCTATACGCAGAGAAATGCAAATAACTAAGTCTGAAATTATTAGTAGAGATAGAGGAAGAAATGTATCTGAAGCAAGGCAAATGTTTTGTCATTTAGCTCGTATGCACACTGAAGAAACTACTACAGCAATAGGCGATGCTATAAAAAGAAACCACTCAACTGTTGTTTATAGCAATATAAATATGAGAGGACTTTGTAAAGGTTCAAAAAGATTAAATATAGCTAGAAACTATATAGAAAAAGATCTTAAAGAAAATTTACATAAAATCGTAAAAATAGAAATCTGCAAACACTGTAAACAACCTATACATGAAGAAAGGATACCATGATTACACACCTTTACTGAAAACAGAAAAGGTAGTAGCTAAAAAACAAGTAGTTAAAAACCCAAAACAGATTAAATACATTAAAAATGGGTCAGGACATAGTTTTCCAATCACTAATGAAAAAGGACATGTAACTGCAAGCACAGACATACTTATGTTTGGTAATAAAATAAATGCTTGGTCACATACTAGGACATTAAATATTAATGTCAATATGGATACAAAAAGTTACATTAAATTTAGCGGACATTTATCTTAAAAACTACTGTCTAATCTGCCCTAGGGTGAAGTGGACCTTGGCGTGCAAGTCGTAGGTAGTATTATAGAACGTAAATTATCGTAATGAAAAAAAAGATGGAAACTAGAACTATGTTTGAATTACAATTTGGATTTACATCTGAGGATCAAACAAAAGTGTATACTTATGACAGAGATAGGTACGGAGCAAAAGAAAAGAAACGCTTACGAGTAGAAGCAGATTGGAAAAAAATCAGAGAAGCTGAAAAGAAACTGCTTTCTATATCATCTAAAGACAGGCTGCATAATCAATGGTGGGACATGACTAAATCTAAGTTCTGGCAAGAGGTTGCTCAATGCGATGTAACTTACTTTGGAATAACTACAAAGTTTAAAAGATTGCCTAAAAATGAATGGAGGCAATAGTGTACCCGAACAGGTATAAAATGGTACACATTAAGGGTATATGTACCCTAACGGGTATAATATCGCATATCAGAATATGGAATAAAGCTCATTAATGTCCTGAATGTAGCTCATAATCAAGACAAATTGAGCCGAATAGGAAGACTAATTGGCTCAGAACTAAAACAAGAAAGATGATACAAAACGTAATAATTTTAATCGTGACTATATTGTGCTTAATTGTATTAATAGAGTCATTTAGTAATCGAGATAAATGATGCAGCATATTTCATTAATCATTAAAGCAATTAAAAATGCGTGGAATAATCACAAAAGCTCTAAGAGCATCAATCAAGAAAGGTATGACCTTAAACGTAGTCAGAAGATACCTAAAAATAAAACATAAAATCACTACAACTGTAGATGTATTAGCCGATAGAGTAAAAAACCTAAAAAAATAAACAAATGAGCACTTCAAACGAAGAATTATTACAAGAAAACGTACAACTGCTAACTAACATACTAGCAGATCAAACTACTACATTAAAGTCTTTAATTAAAGCTAGCGAAATTTTAAACGAAAGAATTAAAAAACTTGAAATATCAAGCGCTATTAGAGACGCAGTAAATTCTGCAAATAATGAGTAAGGATTGGTGGGATGACTTACCATGGCATCCTGCAAACCAAGAAGATCAAAACTCACATAATGAATTTAGCTCTGATGATTTTCATAATCTTACAGGCGTCGAAATAGAAGGGATAGACACTAAAGACCATCCTGATTATTGCGACGCTTTTGTATCTAGAGCTACCTGGTTTGACAGAGATCTTACAGACGATGAATTAGAAATTGTTAATGACGATTCTGATTTTGTATACGAACATACTATGAAACACGTAGAATTTTTAAATAGCTAATTATGAATCAAAAATCTATAGAGTCTTATGAAAAGCTCTTTGAAAACAATGATATAACTCAAAGACAATTGCAAGTATTACAAATACTTAGGCAAGAACTTGGGTTTGGAACTAACCGTATGATTGCTAAAGCACTTGGTTGGGATATTAACCGTGTAACTGGTAGAGTTACAGAGTTACGAGAAAAAGGACTAGTAATATATGCTGGCGATTATTTAGATAAAGAAACTAACAGAACTGTAAACTTATGGAAACCATCGTAATGCATGAAATTAAAGATAGGGAGCAAAAGAAAGCTTTAAATGCTTGGGCTAAAGGAGGATACAACGGTAGTATTATCGCTGGTACCGGCTTTGGTAAATCTAGATGTGGTGTACTTGCAGTATGCCACATTATAGATAGCTTAAATAAGAACAAGACTAAGCGTGAGCCACGAGCTCTTATACTTGTACCAACGGTGCAACTGCAAGATCAATTTAAAGAAGAGTTTGAGAAATGGGATAAGGCAAAATATTTAAACCATGTAGAGGTTATGTGTTATCAAAGCGCTTACAAACTTGTAGATGAAAACTTTGATATTGTTATATGTGATGAGGTGCACCTTGGTTTATCTCCTAAGTATCGTAAATTCTTTGAGAATAATACGTATGACTCATTATTGTGTATGACAGCTACATTGCCTGAAGAAGAAGAATACAAAATAAAATTACAGGAAATAGCAACTGTAAATTATAGTATTACACTTGATAAATGTGTATCTTTAGGTCTTGTTTCTCCATATGAGATTCATTGTGTTCCTGTAAGTCTTACGGATAGTGAACAAGCTGATTACAAGAAGGTTAACAACAAGTTTATCTACTGGAAATATCAGCTAGGGAACTTTGACGCTTTTAATGAAGCTAAAAGAGTTCTTGCAGATAAGTCAGCTTCAGGAGAAAAGAAACAAGCAGCTGCTCAGTTTTACAGTTGCATCAGAGGACGTAAAAAAATAGTTGATTTTGCGCACAATAAAATAGACGGTCTTCAAAAAATTGTAAGTAACAATCCTGGAGAAAAGATTATTGTGTTTGGAGGAGCTAATGCTTTTACTAACGAGTTAGCAGAAGCTAATGATGATGTAGCAACTGTGTACCATAGTGGTAAAACTAAGAAGCAACGACAACAAGCTTTAGATGACTTTAAAGATGGTACTAAACCTGTACTATGTAGTACCAAAGCTCTTAATCAAGGATTTGATGTTCCTGATGCGAGTATAGGAGTTATTTGTGGCTTGACTAGTAAATCTTTATCAATGGTTCAACGTGTTGGTAGGCTTATTAGATTTCAAGAAGATAAGATAGGTAGAATTTTTATCTTATATGTAGAAAATAGCCAAGAAGAGAAATGGCTAAATAATAGTATTAAAACTCTTAAAAATGTCGTTTGGCATTAACTAACCTTAATTATGCAAATTGAAATAGATATTGATCTCTTAGTTGAGAGTAAAATAAGTGCTGATGATTATTTGGCACTCTATGCTATTTACAGAAAAGGTTTTAAAATACTAAATGCACTAAATTTATCTCCTAATTGGGATAATTTACAAAAAGAAGGCTTTGTAAAGTTAGGTCAAACGGTAGAGCAACATGTTATTAGACAAAAGTTTATAGACTTGTTCTCTAGCGATTTTGACCAAATGTTTAACTCTTTGCTTTTAAGGTACCCTATGAAAGTTAGGACTCCAACAGGCTTGCGAGTTCTACACGCTTCTGACCCTAACGCTAGAGCTAATAAAAAAGCTAAAGATAGGTACAGAAGAATTGTAGGCAATAAAAAGTTTGTGCATGACCGTATTATAAACTTACTGGATACACAGCTTAGAGTAGAGCGTGAACGACTTCAATACTTGCAAAGTTTAGAGGTTTGGATTAATAATCATACTTGGGAAAAGTATGTAGACATAGAAGACAACAATGGAAAAGAAGACTCAGAACAGCGAATTACAAGAAAACTTTGATGTATTTAAATCTAGAGGATTTCAAAAGATAGATAAAGCTGTTAATCAGTCTATTGCTATTGTTAAAGAAGCTAAACTTGGTAACCGTGAGGTATTTCCAACATCTTGGCCTCGTCTTAATAGAAATCTTTTAGGTGGACTACAAAGAAGTAAGCTATATGTAATTGCAGGACGCCCAGGTGTGGGTAAATCAGCATTTAGTAATCAACTTATATTTGACGTACTAGATACTAACAAACATAAAAATCTTGTAGTATTGTATTGGACATTCGAGATGCCTGGCTACCAGCAGGTCATGCGTTCAGCATCTAAAGATGTTAATAAAGAACTAGGCGCACTACTATCTGTAGACAGTCCTTTGTCAGATGTGGATTTTAGAATCTACGCTGCTAAAGTGCAGAAATATGGAAAGTACCCTATATACTTTAACAACATCCCTAGAACAATGGATTACATACAAAATACTAACAGATCTTTACATGAAAGCGATCCAGATAGAGTTGTAATAAACTTATTTGACCACTCAAGATTGATACGAGGTAACGAAGAGACAGAGCTTAAAAAACTTAACACTATATCAAAAGGTTGTATGCTGATGCAATCAGAGTTTGGTGTTATTAACATATTGCTGTCTCAACTTAACCGTAACATAGAGCAAGAACATCGTGCTAAAAATCAGTACCAACCTCTTCTAACAGATTTGTTTGGTGGTGATTCTATTGGTCAAGATGCCCATGTTGTTATGATACTTAATCGTCCATACGATTTGTACAATATTACAGATACTTACTGCAATGAAAATCCTAAAGGACTTCTTGCCTGTCATTTAGAAAAAAATCGTGATGGTTTGTTAGGAATGATTGGATATGAAGCAGAATTAAGCACATTCACTATTAAAGAAAGAAAATAAAATGGAATTACCAAAAACTAAAGTAAAGGCGTCTAGAAAGTCGCCAAAGAATATGATAATATACGGTGCACCAAAGATTGGTAAAACTACTATACTATCAGAGCTTGATGATTGTTTAATTATTGACTTGGAAGATGGATCTGACATGGTTGACGCGCTAAAAGTAAAAGTGGGAAACCTGAAAGAACTTGCAGAAGCTGGTAAAGCAATTCATGAGGCAAAAAAGCCATATAAATACATAGCTATTGACACTATCTCTAAACTAGAAGAATGGTGTGAAGCTGATGCTAAAGTATTGTATATGCAAACTCCAATGGGTAAAAACTTTGATACAAAGAATCCTGGAGCTTCAGTCTTATCACTGCCTAACGGCGCTGGCTACTTATACTTAAGAATAGCCTACAAAAAATGGATGGACAGACTGAACACTCTAGCACCTCATGTGATCTTAGTTGGGCACCTAAAGGATAAAATGCTTGAAAAGAAAGGTAAAGAAGTGGCTGTGAAAGACCTCGACTTAACTGGTAAAATTAAGCAAATTACTTGCGCTAACGCTGATGCGGTAGGTTATTTATACAGAGAAAATGATAAAACGATGGTATCATTTGATTCTATGGATGACATTACTGCTGGTAGTAGATGCGAGCACTTAAAAGGTAAGACCATGCCTTTAGACTGGTCAAAGATTTTTATTGATTAACCGCTTTAAATTTAAAAACATGATTGAAGCAAGAACACAGAGCGAGAACGCTACTCCAAAAGCGAATACACCAGAAATTATTACAACTTCTATGATTATAGAGGACTTAGAAAATGGAATTGACCGCAAAGGGATTCAAACTAAGTACAATCTAGAAGGATGGGAATTAACAGAGATGTTTAAGCACCCGGTATTAAAAGGCAAGAAAGCTAAGAAAAAGCGTAAAATGTCTTTTAACTTTGTAGATGACACTACACAAAATGTAGATCCTAATCAAACTAGTATTCCTACAACGGAAAATACTATTGCAGATGATTTTCATAATAGAGCAGATCTAAGAACTCAAGATGCTATTGAAAATACTACTGTTGTAGATACTGGTGAGACTGTCTTAGGTTACACTGCTGAACAAGTAGAAGAATTAAATTCAGAAGAGTACTCTAAAGAAATGTCTCTTAATGAAGTGTATCACAACGAAGAAAAAGCAGAACAACCAAATAACCCTTTAAATTCATAACAGATGGCTATTAAAAGTAATTCAAGCGAACAAGAAGTATCAGGTGGAGGTATAAAATTATACTCAGGCCTTAGTAATTTTAATGTAATTGCTATAAATCCTAACATGGCAGAGTTGCACACTCTTGGCATTAATGTAAAAACAGAACCTAACTACTATGTAGAATTTAGTGGTAAAGAGTATTTTAAATTGACATTCTGGGTAAAGAATGAAGACTTAACTACTCGTATGGAAATCTTAATGCAAAATGAGCACAGAGTTTCTCAGTCAGGTAAAAACCAATGGATGAATAATGTAGGCCAAGATACTTGGGCTGACGGCGTTCCTACTTATGACTGGTGGAAAAACCCTGACTCTTCTCGTAAAGCATATGTAGGAGAAGAAACATTAATTAACTTTGTAAAAGCATGGGCTAATGTTGCTTATGGTGATGAAGTTACATTTGATTCAATGGAAAAGATTGTGCAAGGAGATGTAACAGAGCTTAAAGCTTTACTTGGTATGCTTTCTGTCAACCAAGTTAGACTGCTTGTAGGAGTTAAAGATGGTAAATACCAAAATGTTTATCTTAAAAACTTTGGTAGAGTTAAACCACAGAGAGACGACTTATTTGTTAAAGCACTTAACGATGAGTATAAATCCTTTAATGCAGAGTTTAATTCTGATCTAGTGTGGGGTACATTTACTCCGCAGCTAGCAGTTGTAACTGCAGATGATGACTCTGTCTCTGAAAACGATAGCTGGATTTAATACTAAAAACTATGATAAAGAGCAGAAGAAGTGAAGACCATCTTCACACGGATGTATTACTTTCTAAAATTAGCGAGTATGATATATTCAAATACTACTGCCCAAATTTCATAGAACTTAGTAAGAAGTTTTGTAGTGATCTAAGGGAAGACCAAAAGCCTGGTGTAAGTATTGTTTACTGGAAAGGTAAACTCTTATACAAGGATTTTGGTCATCCTGATCATACATTTGACTGCTTTAACTATGTTAAGTTTAAGTATTCTTGCAATTTTGTAGAAGCTTTGACTATAATTGACAATGATTTTAACCTTGGATTGGCTTCTAAAGTTAATAATACGACGTTTACAATGGGATTTGCAGGTAGAATAACGAATAAAAAACCTACAATTCAAAAGTTAACTCTTATTAAAAAGAAGTCTAGGCCTTGGTCTAAGTTAGATAAGTCATTTTGGGAAAGATATTTGATTACTAAAAAGACTTTACTTAAATTTGATGTATCGCCTATTTCACATTATTGGATTAATGAAAATAGGTTTACTTGCAATGAAATAACCTATGCATACAAAATTGGTAAGAAATACAAGATCTATGCTCCCAACGAGGAGTACAAATGGACTAGTAATACTACCAACAAACATGTTCAAGGTTACAAACAACTTCCAAATACAGGAAATTTGCTTATTCTTACTTCTGCTCTTAAGGATGTAATGTGTTTGTATGAAATGGGTATACCAGCTATAGCGCTGCAAAGCGAGATGATTATGCCTGATGAAAAACTTATAACACACCTTAAGTCTAGGTTTAAAGAGATTGCCATATTCTACGATAATGACTTTACTAATCCAAACAACCCTGGTCAAACCATGGCGAATAAGATTAAAGAAAAGTATTATTTTACAAACATATTTGTTCCAGATGAATATTGCTGTAAAGATTTGTCAGATTATATAGCTAAGTTTAATTCTTTTGGAGGCATGCAAGCCTTAATAGAATCTACTTCAAATATAAAGACATGGCAACACGAAGAACCAAAGGAAACAAAAAAGTTAGAAACGCAACTGCAACAGAGTACAAAGGATTAAAGTTTAGATCAAAATTAGAACTATTTACATATAAAAAACTTGAAGAAGCAGGTATTACTGCACTGTATGAGAAAAGAAGGTTTGAACTTTTAGAGGGTTTTTACTTTCCTCATACATGTGTAGAACCTAATACTCATAAAGAGTATGTAGACAACACTACTAAAGTTAGAAGTATAACATATACTCCTGATTTTGTAGACCCGCAAGGACAGTGGATTATAGAAGTAAAAGGATTTGCTAACGATGTTTTTCCTGTTAAATGGAAGATGTTTAAACAGCATATCGTGCAGAATGGGTTAGAGTATAAACTCTTTTTACCCAAGAATCAAAAACAGGTGCTTGAAACTATAGAACTTATCAAAGCACTATAACTTAAATTACATTATGGAAACACCATTTAAATCCTGGATAAAAAGTTTATCTAAAGGGGATTTGGTTGGTGTGTGTTACAATAACTGGTTTGACGTCGTACTTTTCGATAGTTTTAGACAAGGCGATCGCATGCATTTTTATCACTTATGCTGGTCTTCTAGTACTGACGAAACAGCAGATTGGAAAGTTGAACACATACAAAAATCAAAACCCCGCAAATCGTATATAAATACAGATGCGGAAAACAGAATATTCCCTGTTAGTGTAGAACTGCTAACAAAAAATCAAAAAAAAATATATAACGCCTTAAAAGAAACACTACATGGCTATTAAAACAATTGACAAAGAAATAATAGGAGGTAAGGGCCTTGCAAAGAAAATTAACAAAGGCGCTGAAAAGATGGTCTTTGATATTCTTCAATCAACGCAGTACTCTACACCTATACCTTCTACAGTTCGTGAGCTTACAACTAATGCTTGTGACTCTCAACGTGAGAAAGAAATTGCTATAGAAATCCTTACAGGAAAGTCCCAGCAAAATGATTACTACATTACCCGTAACGGTGAGCAGTATGAAGACAGTAACTTTGATGCTAGTTACTATGATACAAAGCATTTAAATACAGAAGAAACCCAAATTTACATTAGTTATGAAAAACATCCTGGCGTTGGATATTGCGATAAATTCAGCGTTTTGGATCATGGTGTAGGTATTGGCGGTCGTAGATTAGAAGGAGTTTTAGAGTTGGGTTACTCAACTAAGCGTAACACATCAGAGAACTTTGGTGCGTTTGGCTTAGGTGCTAAAGTACCTTTGTCTACGGGCGTTGATTTCTACACTATTGAAAGTGTATACAACGGTAAAAAGATTACTGCTAATTGTTACAACTACAAAACAGACTTTACTACTTCAAAGTTTAATCTTAAAACTAATACTATTAATCCTAGTTTTACTTTGTCTGATGGTAGCGTAGTTTATTGTGAACCTTCAGAAGAAAAAAACTATACTAAGATTTCGTTTGGTGTTAAACGCCACAACAGATCTAAGTTTGTAGACTCTGTAGAAGAACAGTTACTGTATCTTGATAACGTTAAGTTTGATGTTATTGATGTAGGTGAAGATGGTCCTACTTATACTGTGGAAAAGCATTTTAAAGCTAACGTGCTTTACAATTCTGAAAATCTTATTGTATCTGATACTTACGTATTTAACAAACCGCATATTGTAGTTGTTAAAAATAGTAAAGCTACTACTGGTATTAATTATGGTTTTATTGATTTTCGTGAATTGGAGATGGAAACATTGTGGGGCCCAATTGCCTTTAAATGTCCTGCTCGACAAGTTATGAGGGATCCTGAGACAGGTAAAGACATAGTACTTCAGGAAGGTGTAGATGTTACACCATCTCGTGAGAAAGTAATATGGAATGACGCGACTAAGGCTTATGTTCAAGGTGTTATTAAGAAAGCTGCTGTAGAAGCTACTAAGATGGTACAAGACGAGTTGAAAGATACTGATCTTATTTCTTGGTTGCTTTCTTGTAGAGATATTCTTAGCAGACAGACTAGTGGTACCGCTTTAGGTAGAATTGCTAACATTATTGATAAGCAAAATCTTAATCCTAAGTTTTTACCTTCTACTAACATTAAATTTACTACGCCTGCTGTTTTGTTTAAAAGTATGTCTGCTAAAAAGATTACTAAACAACATGACTACAAACTAGGTAAAAATAGTATTGTTAGAGAAAATCTTGAAGGATGGAGCACTCTTACTTCTAGTAATTTGTACATTAAGAAAGCTGAGCAGTTTAACAAATACAAGGATTTTTATTTGATAGAACAATCTACCAAGTCTAATTCTGTATCTGCTATTATAGTTATAAATGAGCCTGAAGAATCTGATTTGCCTAAAGCACTACGTCTTATGCCTCCTGGAAATGAGAAAATAAAAGCTCTTAACCTATGGAACAAAGAATTAGCTAGACGTAAATCTGTTTTTAGTTATTTAGAATCATCATCTAACGTTAAATCTTATGACGATATAGAGGTTAGCGATGACTGGATTCAAAATTACAAAAAAGAGGCTACAGCACTTGAACAAGTTGCAACATTTAAGAACATAACTCCAGAAGAACGTCGTAAGATAGAAGAACGTATGGTTGCATACACTCTTAGATTTGATGATAAACGTGGCGATAAGAAACATTACACTTGGGATAAGATCGAGCCTAAAGCTAAAGATCTTATGCAAAGTCAAAAGACTATCTACTATGGTAGTACTGCTGATGAAGAAAAGTTTATGATCGCTGCAGATATTATTGGCTGCTATGCTCCTACGTTTAAACAGGTTTATCCTGAAAATAACTGGAGCACTTGGGATGACGTTCAATCTCGCCCTGTGTTTTATTATGAGCAAGCACCTGTTCGTGTATATTCAACTTATGGTGAAGAGAAAGGCCATCCTGTAGTATGGGCTAGGCCTGATAAAGCAGATCAAAATCATGATACGCCGCAGCTTATTAGAGTTAGAGAAACTTATATTAAACACATTGCAAAAGGTGCTAATTGTAAGCACATTGATGATTTCTTTTTGCAACTAAATTCAGATGGAGGATACACTATGGATTCACACTTAATTAAATGGTATACTGGTAAAAAGATCCAGGCCGTTAAAAAAATGCGACACCTGTCTGCACTTAAACATATTAACCCTGAGCTATTTGGCAAGTTCAAGGAATGTTATGACGCTGCAGAAATGGTAACTTACAAATCTAGAAATTGGATTGATATAGATGATAAAGATGATTCTACAGCTGCAGAGATCAAGAAGAATGTACAGAGAATTGCTGAATTCCAAGCTTATTGTGAGGAAGTTAAAGATTCTGATTTGATTGCTGCTAAAAGTAGAGAGTTGTTTGTGTTGGACATGCCTAATGCAGGTGCATATGATACTAGACTTGTTGCTAACTGCCAAGAGTTGGTAGAATACAACGAAGAGGTATCGACTATGCTATCTACTATAGGCCAGTTTGATGTGCATCCTAATGCAGCTCCAGATCTTACTCCAGAGCTGCAAAAAGAGATTAGTGTTTATTTAGAAGCTAAAGACAGGCTTGAATGGTAACTAAAGTTACTAGAAAAGCTTTATTGATTAGACCTTCAGGTAGATCGACGGACTTTATAACTCCTTCGTTTGGTTATGGCTGCTTATATAACTGTTCATACTGTTATATGAAACGCCATAAGCCTGACGGCCTAACAATAGCTACAAATACAGGAGATATACTTACTGAGGTAAACAATCATGCTTATTTTACACATCAGCAAAAGCCTAATCAAACTCATCCTATTTTTACTACTTATGATATTAGTTGCAACGAAGATTTTGCGTTGCATGCTAAGTTTCATGATTGGGAAAATATCTTTGAGTTTTTTAGAACTCACCCTATTGCAATGGGTAGTTTTGCTACTAAGTATGTTAACCCTGAGCTAATTAAGTTTAACCCTGAAGGTAAAATACGTATTAGATTTAGCTTAATGCCACAAAGTAGATCGGATATTCATGAACCTAATACATCTAAAATTATTGATAGAATTAAAGCTATTGATGCATTTATAGATGCAGGCTATGATGTTCATGTAAACTTTAGCCCAGTTATTATATATGACGGCTGGCTAGAAGAGTACAAATATTTGTTTCAAATGTTAAATGACTATGTAGATTACAAAAAGCAGGTTTTAGCAGAGGTAATATTCTTAACACATAATGAGAATAAACACAAAGCTAATTTAGAGAATCATCCTCACACAGAGGTAGATTTATGGAAGCCAAGTATACAAGAGCCTAAAATCTCTCAGTACGGAGGCAGAAACATAAGGTATAACAGACATCTTAAAAGTGCATTTATGAAAGGATTTCAGATAATGCATGATGAGATAATACCTTGGAATACAATAAGATACATGTTTTAAACTTGTATTATTCATTAAAAAGTAGTAAATTAGTAACCCAAATAAACAATTAAATTATGATTACACTAAACGTAATTGAAGACGTGATTTCAGGATCATACGGAGACAAAAATTTCTCTGTGACATACAGCAAAGAGCTGTACGCTGACATGCTAACCCTTAAAGATGCGGCAGATGATGTAGTAAGTATGGAAGAGTATAAGGAAATACTCTCTGATTTTGCTTTATTAGCTGTAGAGGACTACACAAAAACAATTGAGACAGAATGTGAATACATTCACGTGAACAAGGCTACAGGCCAGTTCTTTCTTAAGAGTAACGGTGTAGTTTCTAGCTATCCAATGCCTCAACCTCTTGTAGATAGAATCTTTGAGTCTATGGATAAAGAAGTGTCGTGGATTCCTCTTATAAAAATGTGGACTAGATGGTTGCGTAACCCTATCCTTAGAAAGAAAGGTATAGATTCAGATTTTTCTAATCGTTTCTTTAACTTTGTTAACCTGCAATATGTGCATCCTAAACTAAAAGAAGAGTTAATGGAAGAGCAAGGTCTTAGTGAAGAGATTGCAGAACGTAGAGCTACTATGTATCAAATGAAGATTACCACAGAGGGACTTCTTAATGGTTACAAAGTATCTAAAGAAGTTATGCATAAGTTTGACAGAGAGACTGGTGAACAAGTTGATCGTTACAAACGCACATTTAATCCTGACACAGGAGAAATAGACGGCAATGGATTACCAGAAACAGTAGAAGAAAGATTGTTTGAGCCTGCGATTATGGGGTCAGGCGGTGATGCATTTTATTGTGAAGGTATTAATGGTTATGATAACCCTCAACATTTTATTAAAGTTGGTTGTAGACACAGACTTCCTAATTGGAGCCATGTAAATACAAATGATAACCAGTCTTGTGTTAAAGGTTTACACTTCGGTGGTCTTAAATACATCTCTTTCTACAGTGGTGAAATTCACAATATCTTTGTAGACCCAATGCATGTTGGTGCTGTGCCTGATGATCAAGACGGTGCTATTAGATGCTTAGAATATTTTGTTCACTCTTCTTTATCAGGTGTTAACGGCTCAATCTACCATAGCTCTACTTATGCAGCTATGACTGATGAGCAGTGGGCAGACATGCGAGATGAAGCAGTAACAGAGTATTCAGAGTGTAAAGAATCTTGCGACAAAGATGTTGCAGAGCTTAACGCTATATAATAATTAAGGGGCCTTAGTGCCCCTATAATTTTTTCATTATGAAAGTAGCACTAATAGACGCAGACAGCCTTCTGTATTACGAAATGGGTAAAGATACCCTAGAAGAGGCGATTGAGGGGATAGATAATAGAATTAGAACAATTCTTAACGAAACAGGTGCTCATAAATACGCAGGATTTTTGACAATTGGTAAATGTTTTAGGTACAATATAGCTAAGACTAAGCCTTATAAATACAATAGAAAGCTTAGTTCTAAACCACCTATATTTTATGCGCTTAAAGAATACTTACAACAAGCTCCGCATAACTTTACACATGTACCTAGACTTGAAGCTGATGATTGTGTGAGTATATACTCTACAGTTATAGCAGAGAATAAAAGTCAGTCATATGTAATATGTAGTCCAGATAAAGATGTGCTTAAGCAAGTGCCTGGAAGGCATTTTAATTTTCAAAAAATGGAATGGATAAATACTTCTAATGAAGATGCTAATAAGTTTTTGTGGATGCAAACTCTTATGGGAGATTCAACAGATGGTATACCAGGAATTCCAGGAATGGGTATTAAAACCTCAGAAAAGATAATAAGAGAAACAAAAACTGTTCAATATTATCAAGAAGTTTTAAGGATTTACATAGAAAAGTTTGGAATTAAAGATGGTATCTGCAAATTTACAGAAACATTTAACCTTGTATACATGCTTAGAACTCCTGAAGAGGTGCTTAAATACACAGGATCTTCTTTACCAGAGCTAGTATTGTATAACTCTAACTCTGTCTTTCATGAAAGTTAAACACAAACATTTAATTACATCAATTAAAAATCCTAGAACTTTTGTTATTTCTGGAAATACCGGTAAGATAAAGCCTATAACTATTTTAGGAGAAATAATATCTTTAGTTACAGATACTTTTTCTATAGATATAGGCCAAATCTTTCCAGTAAAGAAAAGAAACTACAAAGTAAATAGCATACAATCTAAAGTTGTAGGATCTACAATAACTTACGAAGTTTCTTCAGCAGCTTTAAATAAATCTTCTTTATTTGTATTTCCAATGCTTGGAGGTGAAAGAAGACTATTTATGTTTGAAGAGCTATTTATTAATTGTTTTATAGGTACTAAAAAACATAAAGACCATATTGTTTTACTTTACAGATTTTGTGGAGATTCTACGTTTTTAAAATTTGAGCAAGCTCTTTCGCAGTTTAGCACATTTGTAGAATCGTACGATCCTTCCCCAGAATATGTAGTATTTGTTTTTAGAATACCTAAAGACCACATACAGAATTTTAAAAAATTTAAAGAAGGTAAATACTCTGAGCTAGACATAACATACAAAACTAAGATATTAGAATTTCATAACTTTAACTTACAAGGAGACTTAGCGCAAATACTTTTTAAATCAGAAAACAGAAGACTTAGACTAGAGGAGCAACTAAATGTTAAATTACCTGTTGCTGCAGAGTTACATAGCATAATAAATCTAGAGGAAGAAATCTTTAATCCATATGTTTATATTAATAAAAAAAGGGACTGACGTCCCCTTTTTATTGCTACTCTAAAGTTCCAAACCATTTGGCTGCTTCTTCTGGAGTTTGAGATTTTTGCAAACCTCTTATCACGGGGATTAAATCATTAAGTTTCTTTCTTATTTTTCTATCTCCTTTATTATATCTACCGCTTTTACGTTGATAGTATATTTTATTTTCATTTACAGGTATACCTACTAAATGAGGGAGTTCTCTAAACATTACTTGTTCTATTAAAGCTATTCCTTGTTCTACAGGACGAGCTGTAGCTGTTGGAGACTTAAGAATTCTAAATGCTTCTTTAGTTCCTACAAGAGGAGTCCATTGTAGCATTTCCATCTTATATCTTTTTGCTTGATACAACATAAAATTAGTAACATAAGTTTCTTCATCATCATCTATACTTGATAAAGCAGCTATTATTGCAAAAGATGCTACTAAACTAGACAATTCTACTAGAGTACGTTTAACATTACGTTTCTCCATCTCAGTCATAGTCCTGTAAGTAGTCATTGGAATCTGTTTCTTTTGGTATGACTCTGTTAGCATGTTATAGAAAGATATATACATACCCTGTGTAACTGCTCCAAGCTCTTCATCTACTTGCAATGTAGAACCTGTAAATCCTCCATGTCCGTATCTTCTACGAATGCCAGGAATCATCCAGTTACGGAACAACATAGCTAACTTACCGTACCATCTTCTGTTAAGTAAAGATCTATCAAAATTACCTTTTGTTTGGTTAGTTCTTCTAGATAGCCCTTGTAAAAGATTTATAAAATCTGCTTTTTTAAAGTTTTTAACTTTAGGGTCTACAGACATTTTACCTTTTTTATCTACTATAAGCATGTCCCATAAATTTGCAGGACTGCCTTCTTCATTCATTATTACGTTACCGTCAGCATCTTTTAATTTCCCTTCTAAGTTTTTCATAAGGGCTAACATTCTTGTAGCAGACAGTTCATGTTCTGCACCTTGCTGTACAAACATTAAATTGTCTTTGCTAAGAGCTTTACGAGCTTTACCTCCAACAATCTTATTACCTTCAGTATCTGTAAACTCTGTCATGCCATCAAAGAATTCTAAAGCTTTCCCCATTTTGCTTTCAGGAGCAAACTTACCTATATCAGAAATAGCTGCACCATTTTTCCAGTACTCTGCTTTAGCCCATGCTATATCTTTTGTAGTATCAAACTCACCTGCAATTGCTTCATTTACCATAGACATGTTATCAAGTATTACTTGATTGGCCCCTTGCAAGAAGTTAAATGATAAAGTATTAAGAGCCATGTAAGAGTTTAACGTACCTGCTATTTTATTTGCAGAATAGTTTTTATTTCCAATATTAAAATCAGCTTTAAACTCGCTTTGTCCAAACATAATCATATCAATAAACTCATCAACATGTTTGTATGTATAAGAATCACCTGGTTCTTTTACTGGCATTTTTATGCCTATTTGTTTTGCAATATTGTTTACATACTCTACACCTGCAGCATCTACTTTTATAGTATCTCTGTTTTTTACAATATCTCTAAACAACATAACCTGTCCAACTATATCAGACTTAGCAACAAAGTTATGGGCCATATGTCTAAACCCGTATATACTACTAGCAATATCTCTAGATACGTTTTTAGACCCTTCTAGTCCTGTGTAATATACAGGCACTGACTTTTTAAGTTCTCCACTCTTCTCATTATATAAACCAAATTGGGTATCTGTACTTTGTGTAGAAAACCCTTCTTTTAACATATCTTTTGTACTGCTAATAAGGCCTTGCTCTCTAGCACGATCAAACTCTTGCTTTCTAATACTAGGCATTATGTAAGAAAAGTCATCCCAAGTGTTTTTAGAAAACCGGTTTATCCCAACCATTTTTTGACCAGCCTGGAATTCTTTTAACATGAAATCATAGTAACGTTTCTTTTTAGGATCAGCTTGTATTGCTTCATATTTAGGATTAGAATACTCAGATTTCTTAGGTCTAATCCACTCTCCTCTAGGCACAGTTTTACCATTAACTGTTATTACATTAAAACTTAATTTTTTTGTAAGTTTTTGTAGCTTAACATCTTGCATTGATGCAGCTTCTGCTTTCCCTGCTTGCTGTGCTTCTATTTTTAATTTTTTAGCCTTAAATAATTGTTTATTTATTTCAGACATTTTATCTTTCCACCCGTCTATAGGCTCTGTGTTTTTCTGTAGCCAAACATTTACTTCAGCGTCGTACTTTCTTTTGCTGTTACTGTTATTCCATTCTCTTTTTGCGGCAATAAGTTCTTGATCAGTTTTGTAATCTTTACGAGCAGGTTTATTATACTTTTTACCTAACTCAACATACATTTGTTTTTGATTCTCATTGTATTTATTTATAAGAAGAGGTTGAGTAAGACTTAAAGTTTTTATTGCACTTTTTTCTTTTGTTTCAAAATTAAATTGATCCATTTCTACCTCTTCCAGCAAGTCCTCGTTTAATGCCGCTACATCTGACTCGTCCATTCCTTCTGCAAACTTATCGTATTCTTGCTTAAGGTCATATTTAAATTCAAGAGTCATGTCATTCTTTCTAAACTCTGCAGCTTTTACAGACTTAGCAAACATTTGTATTAAAGGTTCACTAGAATACATAATAGGGTCAAACAAGTACGACGCAGCAGATTTATCTTTGTGTGCGTTACGCATTGCTCTAATAATGTCGTCTCTACCTAGTATTTGTTTATTTTTAAGAAGCTCTACATTTCTTTTTAACGCCGCTGTTTCAAACTGCTCTTGTGTAATATCTTTGTTATCTCTTCTTTTTTTAAGAGCTATGTATTGTGAATCTCTTTTAAGTTCTTTAGAGTTAAATGCAAGACGTTTATGTTCTTGTACATTATCTATAAGCGCTTGTATTTTAGGATCTAATTCTTTGTTATGAAAAGGTAACATTACATCTGCCATAATAGGCACAAGGTCTTCCATAAATTGCTCTTCTAAAAAAGTTGCATCGTCTAGTATAGCTGCAGTACGTTCTTGTATTGTGTCAAATCTAGGAATGTCTGGTTGCAAAACTTTACCAGATTTTTGTTTTGCTTTTAAAAGGTTTCTTATATTTTTTATAGTATCAAAACTGTCTAAAGTTTTTTTAACCTCGTACATAGCATTCATATTCTTAGGCTGTGCTCTTTCATTTTCAGGCAGTGCCATAATTCTATCATAGTCAGCTCTTGCAGTGTCCATTGCGCTTGCTGCACTTGATACAAATGCGTAAAAATCTTCAACTTTTTTTACATTAGCAAGTGTAGCTTCTACTCTGTTTAATCTGTCTAATTTAAGCTCTTGCTCTGCTTCAGGTAATTTTTTTATTTCTGCTATTTCTGTGCGGACTCTAGTTCTAGCTTCATCTACTAAAGTATTAAGCTTTTCCATGTCTCTACTTTGTTGAGAGTATGGGCTAATTTTTTTAGTCATGTCCGCTGTACGTAGATCCCCAGATAGCATTTCTTGTGCTAGCTTTGCTGCACTGTTAGGAGTAGCATCAATACCTGCACGATTTAACATTTTTGCAAATGCTCTATATATTCTATTTAATAATGCTTGTAATCTAGTAGGATTTTTTCTTACAATTTTTGCACCTTCTTGACCAATAGCAGTAGCTAAAACTTCTTTGTCTAGCGCTTCACCTTTTAAATCAGGGTATGCTTGCGCTACTTTTGCATACAAATCAGTATCACGTAATTCGTTAAGAGCAGAAGCTACTGTAGGGTCAGACACTCCTAATAGATCTATGTAGATGTGGCCAAACTCATGTATAGTTGTATCCTCTTTTATGTTATTAGGATTAAGTCTTATAACTGCAGACTTGCCGTCTTCTTTAGAATCAACTTGACCTAAAACATCTAAATCTTCATCAAATATAACTTCTACATCTATTCCTGCAGCAGCAAAAGAATCTTTTAAGTGGTTTGCTTTCTTTTCTGCCATAGCCATGTCTTCATTGGCCATTTCAGATATTCTACTTTGATTGCTAGTGTTTTCAGATAAAGCTTGCTCATCTAATAAATAATCCTGTTCAAATGCGCTAAGCTTAGCTTGATCTTTTCGCATAAATTCTTCTAACTCATATTGATTTTTATAATCTAAGTCTGAATTAGTAGCACCCTCATTAGGAATAGATTTAAGAACCTCTTCGTTAATAGACATGCTGTACAATTTATTCTTTGGAGAAAACGATGTAGCACGCGTAATTTTTATAAACGTAGTATCTATTAAATTAGGATACTTACGATTAATTCTATTAATTTCTGTAAGCTTAGGCTGCACACTGTTGCCTTGTGTAACAAATAGCTCACCTCTAACACGAGTAGCTATTTTATGTTCTTTTAGTATTTTATATACATCTTCTACTGATTTTCTTTCAGGAGATGTATTGTCAAAGTACCCGTACAAATCAGTGTATAGTCTACTTTCTTTTCCGTCTATATAGTATTTACAAGCCATTATATTTTACATACTTTTTGAGGTTGTTCCTGACTGTTGTTAGCATCGTCAGCTGCTTGATCTTCTAGTGGCTTTGCATACTGAACGTTTGGCCCAGGCATTACAGCACTTTTAGTTGTATTTATCATACTTTCTGTAGAAGGTACACCTAACTCATGTACAGGCCCATCACCATGAAGTTGCATTTCTATGTAAAGCCCTTCGCTTACATTAGTAAATATTTTAGGAGACCCTCCAGGTGGGAAAGTTACAAAATACTTAGTATATCCCAAAGTATCATCATAAATCTTAGGATCTTTGCCAAGTAGCACTTCTCCTTTAGTATTAGGTTTTTTTATTACTCCTTTATATCTAACAGTAGGAAGCAAAGGTGTTCCGCCCGGTTTAGATAGTCCATAATTTGCTACAAAATCGTGTAAAAAGTCTTCATTAAACACATCTTTATTGTACTCTAATTGCTTAGATGTATTAGAAAAATACTCAACAGGAGTTACACCAGATTTGTCTTCAAACAAAAGACGTGTTGTAAATACTTCTGTAGGTATCATATCAGCATAGCCTCCAGGTTTAAATCCTGTAGTCATTAGTTGATTGTATATAAGTGATTTTGCAAAGTCTCTAACTACTTTTTTATCTTTAGCGCTTTCAGGATTATTTGCATATTTTTCAGGAGTTTGTAGCATTTTTAATAACTCAGAACTCATAACGTTTTTATCATGCGCAGACAACTGGAAAGAGTTATCAAATTTTATAGTGTATACTTTTGTGTCTTTTGTGTTATTATTTATCCCCGGCTCTAATGCTTGTACAAAAGATGTATCAGATAGTTTAGGATAATTTTTTTGCACTTCTAACAACCTTGTAGATATATTATTATTAGGATCTGTGTACATTTGATCTACTTTAGACATTCCATCAGAAAATGGACTACCTTCCATAGACATAAGCTTTAAAAATAAAGCTCTATCTATAAATTTATGTTGCTCTGAACTCAAACTAAATTTGTTTAGTCCGTTTTTAAACAGATCTTTAAATCCATTAAAAGCTGCAGAATTATTTATAAATCCTACTCCTTTAGCTCCTTCTAGCAATGTATCAAATATGCCACGGTATGCTACAGCTATAGGGTATGTATCGCCTTTAGTAAAATCTTCTGCTCCGCTTATTAAAGGCATTTCACTTTTTAAGTATCTCTTTTCAGTATCTATCCAAGCTACAATAGCTGACATCTCATTTACATTATCTAAGTTGTCAGGAGTAATTACTTTATATATACTTGTTAGATTTCTACCTGCTAAAAAGTATTTATTAAAGTTATTTAGGTATTTTATTTGGTCTGCTGCATTATCACCACTAAGATCTCTAAGAGCCTCAGAACTCATAGTTTGTGATTTACCTTTTTTCTGAATTTTACCTTTGTATTCGTCTGTAATAATTTTGTTAACCGCTTTTGTAAGACTGCCAGGCGTGTAATCGTTTAGCTGTGCAAACTCAATAGCTTTTTTTATTCCTGGTTGTCCTAAGAAATACACTACATCTTCTACAGGTACTCCTGTACTAATCATTAAACTAGAAACAGGAACTGTAAATACATTATCATTTATATCAATTTGTATAGGA
>Ga0115572_10000348_pt1 | contig 39627 bp, 35 predicted proteins | sample COGITO_mtgs_1206_FD_88681 | JGI IMG/M metagenome (GOLD analysis project Ga0115572, IMG submission 88681) | Pelagic marine microbial communities from North Sea - COGITO_mtgs_120607 | ecosystem: Environmental > Aquatic > Marine > Epipelagic | place: Germany:Helgoland, sampling site Kabeltonne... | reverse complement strand
ATTTAACAGTTCAACTTTTACACATTAAATTATGTTTTCAACTATTTTCAAACAAGAATTAAAATACTGGTTTAATAGACCTGCATTTTATATTTACATAGGTATTTTTTTATTATTAGCTTTCTTCTTATCAACTGCTTCTGCTGGCTTTTTCGATTCAGTAACAGCTACAACAAGTTCTTCTAGAATTGTAAATTCACCTATAGGAGTTTCAAGTTTATTTAGTGGACTAACTATTTTTATATTCTTTTTATTCCCATCTATCGTAGGGGTTTCCATATATAGAGATTTTAAAAGTGAAATGCACACCATCTTATATTCTTACCCCTTTACGAAAGCAAATTATTTATTTGCAAAATTTTTCAGCTCTATAATAGTTGTTTCTGTTATTGTTTTTTCAATTGCCTTAGGAATGATTATTGGTTTTCGATTTCCAGGTACAAACCCAGATATTGTGGGGCCATTTCACGTTGTTACCTATTTACAAGTGTATTTCGTGTTTATTTTACCAAATGTTTTATTGTTTGGTGCTATTGTATTTGCTGTAGTTGCTTTTACAAGAAATATTGCAGCAGGTTTTATTACAGTTATTATATTAATGTTTGGACAAGGTGTTTTAGAAAGCCTACTTTCTGACCCAGAACATAGGGCTTTGGCCGCAATTCTAGATCCTTTTGGTGGAGCTGCAACTAATTATTATACAAAATATTGGACGCCTTCTGAACAAAATGAATTACAAATTCCTTTAAAAGAAATGATTGTATACAATCGTTTATTGTGGTTGGTAATTTCAACATTGATTTTTGGACTCGTTTTCAAGTTTTTTAAATTTAGTCAAAATGCAATTTCAATTTCTTTGAGAAAACCAAAAGCAGAAAGAATTACAAAAACCAACTTTAGTGGAGTTACAAGAATTGTTTTACCTAAAGTTTCTTATAATTATTCTTTTTTCCAAAATATAAAAACAACTTGGAAATTATCGAACCTAGATTTTAAATACATCTTTAAAAGTTCAGCATTTATCTCTATAGTTATAGTGGGGCTTGTTTTAATTGTTGTTACCTTATCTGAAGTAGGAGATCTTTTTGGAACACCAACTTTACCAATTACTTGGAAAATGTTAAATCTTAGTGGAGTATTTTTTGCTTCTATAAATATTTGTACATTTTTGTATGCCGGTATGTTAGTGCATAGAGCAAAAATTTCTAAAATAAATCATTTGGTTGATGCAACTCCGATTCCAAATTGGACTTTGTTATTTTCTAAACTAATTGCTTTAATAAAAATGCAATTGGTTTTATTAGCGGTAATTATGATTTCTGGAATGGCTTTTCAAATGTATAAGGGCTTTTATAATTTTGAAATTGGTCATTATCTTTTTGAACTTTATTTTTTAAATTTTGTAAGTCTTCTTGTTTGGGCTTTATTATCAATATTTGTTCAAACCTTAATAGGAAATCCTTATTTGGGATTATTTGTATTGCTTGTAATTTCTATAGGAATGCCATTTTTATCATTGGCAGGAATAGAACAATCTATTTTTAAGTATAATCAAGGGCCTCGTTTTAACTATTCTGATATGAATGGTTATGGAATTTTAAAACCATACTTAGCATACAAAATCTACTGGATTTTGTGTGGATTGGTTTTGTTGATTGTCTCTTTTCTATTTTGGGTTCGTGGAATTCCGAATTCGTTTAGAGAGAGAGTTTCAATTGCTAAAAATCGTTTTAAAGGATTTGCTGCTATAAGTTTTGGGGTTTTCTTAATTGTATTTTTAGGGTTAGGTTTTTCCATTTATCAACAAACAGGAACTAAGTCAAAAAGAACATCTTCTAAAGAGGCAGAATTACAAAGTGTGAATTGGGAGAAGACGTATAAAAAGTACGAAGGGTATGCGCAACCAAGAATTATTTCTGTAAAAACCGATGTGAATATTTTTCCAAAAGAAAGATTATTTAACGCTTCTGCTACGTTTGTAATGGTAAATAAAACAGATATAGCAATTGATACACTGTTTTTAAATCATAACTCTTTAGAAAGTACTTTTGAGTTTAGTAAACCTAATACTTTGGTTTTAGAAGATACAATTCAGCATTTTGATATGTATCATTTTAAAGATAAAATTTTACCAGGAGATACTTTACAACTTTCTTTTTCTGTAAAAAGTAAAAAGAATACTACATATAGAAAAAAATCTCCGGTAAGAGAGAACGGAACATTTATTAATAATTTTTCGATGTTTCCTTCTTTAGGATACTCTTCTCAATCAGAATTAACAGATAATAAAACACGTAAAAAATATAATTTACCGAAAAATAATTTACGTCCAAAACCAACAGATTCAATAGCTTTAGGAGATACATATATTTCTAAAGATTCAGATTGGATAGATTTTGAAGCAACAGTTTCTACATCAAAAGATCAAATTGCAATTGCTCCAGGGTATTTACAAAAAGAATGGATAGAAAACGGTAGAAAGTATTTCAATTATAAAATGGATAGTAAAATTTTGAATTTTTATGCTTTTAATTCTGCGCGATACGAAGTGAAAAAGGAGCTTTGGAAAGGAATTAGTTTAGAAATTTATTATCATAAAGGGCATGAATTTAATTTAGATAGAATGATGAAAGGGATGAAAGCATCTTTAGATTATAACGCTAAAAACTTTAGTCCTTATCAACATAAACAGTTAAGAATTGTAGAGTTTCCGAGAACAGGAGGAAGCTTTGCACAATCTTTTCCGAACACCATTCCTTTTTCAGAAGGTGTTGGTTTTATTGCTGATGTTGATGATAAAAATGATAAAGGGGTCGATTATCCGTTTGCAATAACTGTGCATGAAGTTGCACATCAATGGTGGGCGCATCAAGTAATTGGAGCAGATGTTTTAGGGGCAACAATGTTGTCTGAAAGTTTATCTGAATATGTTTCTTTAAAAGTATTAGAACATCAACAAGGAAAAGATAAAATGCGTACTTTTTTAAAGAAAGCTTTAGACGATTATTTATTGCAAAGAACAATGGAGAGAAAGCGTGAAAACGCATTGATGTATAATGATGGACAAGGATATATTCATTATCAAAAAGGATCTTTAGTTTTTTATGCTTTGAGTGACTATATAGGTGAAGAGAACTTAAATGGAGCGCTAAAAAAGTATGTGGAAAAAGTGAAGTTTCAAGAAGCTCCCTATACAACATCAATAGAAATGGTTGATTATATTAGAGAAGCAACTCCAGATTCTTTACAATATGTCATAAAAGATATGTTTGAAACGATTACTCTTTATAGGAATAGAGTTTTAGATGCAACATCTAAAGAGTTAGAAAATGGGAAATATGAAGTAGAAATAGAGTTTGAAGTTTCTAAATACAGAAATAATGAAAAAGGAAGACGTTATTATGGTGAGAAGGTAGGAGATACTTTAACCTATAAAACAGATAAAATGAAGAAACCAATTTTATCAGTTCCTTTAGCAGATTATATTGATATTGGTATTTTTACTGAAGAAGAAGTAAATGGAGAAACCAGAGAAAAGGAAGTTTACTTAAAGAAGTTTAAGATTACAGAAATCAATAATAAAATTAAAATTATAGTTGATAAAAAACCTACTGAAGTGGGCGTAGATCCATACAACAAATTAATTGATACTAACTCTGAAGATAACAGAAGGAAATTGTAGTGAATAAAAAAAAATAGACTGAAGTAATTAAGGGCTATTTCTCTTTAAACTTTCTTGTATGTTGATAGTTTTTGTTTATTCCGAATTTTCTAAAATTTGAGATGTAGCATTTATTCTCGAATAACAAAAATAATTATATTTGGTAAGTTTCTAAAACATGAAATTGATAAAAAAAAGATAGTGACAAAAAATATTTCATACATTCTTCTAATTGCTTTAGTTTTTTATTCTTGTACTAAAAAAAAAGAAATAGCACTTGTTTTTTTAGATGAATATATTGTTAAAGATTCATTAGCTATAGAAAACTCTTTTATTGGTGGACTCTCAGGTATTGATTATTCGAACGGTTTTTTTTATTTTGTTGTTGATGATTCTGAGAAGCCCCGATTTTTAAGAGCAGAAATAGATATTAAACAAGACAAAATTAATTCTGTAAATTTTAAAAATGTTGTTTATTTAAATGATACTACAACCTCTTTTTACAATGAAAATATTTTAGATTTAGAATCTATTTTTATAGATAAAGAAACTGAAGAAGTTAATTTTGTTAGTGAAGGTTCCATCCTCAAAGGTAAAAAGCCATCAGTATTTACAACCGACTCTTTGGGTAATTTTTTGCGTAGTTATGTGTTACCAAATTATTTTATTCCAAATACAATTCCAAAATTAAAACATAATGGTATTTTTGAAGGCTCTTCAAAAGGAGTGAATGGAAAAGGCTTTTGGGTAGCAATGGAATCTCCTTTAATAGTTGATGGTGATGAGCCTAGTTTTAAGAAAACATCTTCACCGATAAGAATTACTTACTTTGATAAAAAATCTAAAAAAGCGATAAAGCAATTCGCATATCAATTAGAGCATATCACTAAGCCTTCACAAGGAAAAATAAATTTAAATGGTTTAACATCTATTTTAGAATATAAAGAAAATCATTTCTTTATTATTGAAAGAACATATCAAAGTGGGTACGGAAATTATGGAAATGCTATAAAAATATTTGATGCGTATATTGATGAGACAACAACCAATATTTTAGAAGTTGAATCATTAAAAGAAACAGATTTTACATCGCTTCGAAAAAGATTAATATTTGATTTTGAAGAAGTAAGAGATCAATTAACAAAGGGAATAGTCGATAATATTGAAGGAGTTACATTTGGGCCAAAATTAGCAAACGGAAATCAATCTTTGATTTTGGTTTCTGATGATAATTTTCAGCTTTATGGAAAACAATTAAATCAGATTATTTTGTTAGAAATAGAAAAGTAAGTTAATGAATTTATCTAAATTAAAAGAGTCTAGATTACGAAAGAAGTTTAATAAGATCTTGTTAAAACTTCAAGATAATAGAGCAGTGCCTCAAAAAGAGATTTTAACTGTTGGTATTCTCACATCGGAATCATTTTCCTCTGCAATAGACGTGCAGTCAGAAATTGAAACTATTTTAGCTTTAAACAATTCTAAATTATATAGCTTTAAGAAGTTTAATAAACTAGACGAAGTCTCGCTTACATGTTTTTCAGAAAAAGATGTTAATTGGCGAGGTAATTTTACAGAGCCAAATTTTAAAAACTTTTTAGAGCAACCTTTTGATTTGTTAATAGGTTATTTTGATCACCAACATTTGTATTTAGAAAAAGCTGTTTTAGAGTCTAAGGCAACTTTTAAAGTTGGTTTTTCTAAAGTAAATTCAAAGTTATATGAGCTTGAAATTTCTACAGAATTAGAAAATATTGAGCAATTTTCTACAGAATTAAAAAAGTATCTTCAAATTCTGAAGAAACTAAAAAATTAAACTTTAATAATAAAGTTGTGTATTCTTACTAAGAATAGTTTTTTTTGCGACACAACTCATCTTAAAATTGTAATTTTACGACCTTAAAATAACAGAGAATGCAAAAATTTATTGGAACTGGAGTTGCTTTAGTTACACCTTTTAAGAATGATTTAAGTGTAGATTTTGATGCACTTGTAAAATTGGTGAATTACAATATTGAAAACGGAACAGATTATTTAGTTATTAATGGTACAACAGGAGAAAGCGGAACAATTTCTGAAGATGAAAAACAAGAGATTATAAATGTTATTATAAAAACGAATAACAAGCGTTTACCTTTGGTATTGGGAGTTGGAGGTAATAATACCACTGTAGTTGTGGAAGAATTAAAAACTAGAAATTTTACTGGTTTAGACGGTATTCTTTCTGTAGCGCCTTATTATAGTAAACCAACACAAGAAGGGTTTTATCAGCATTTTAAAGCAATTGCACAAGCAACAGAATTGCCAATTATTTTATATAATGTTCCTGGTAGAACAGCAAAAAATATGGAACCTGCAACAACTTTGCGTTTAGCAAATGACTTCGATAATATTGTAGCTGTTAAAGAAGCTGGAAACAATAAACAACAGTATTATGAGCTATTAAAGGATAAACCAAAAGATTTTTTAATAATTTCTGGTGATGATGATTTAGCTTTAGGTGTTGCTTTAGCAGGTGGTTCTGGAGTGATTTCTGTAATAGGACAAGCATTTCCAAAACAGTTTTCTACGATGATAAATCATGGTTTACGAGGAAATAATAAAGAAGGATATGAGATTCATTACAAAATGATGGATATTATAAATTATATTTTCGAGGAGAATAATCCGGCAGGTATTAAAACAGTCCTACAAGAATTGGAGATTTGTAAAGAAAATGTTCGATTACCTTTAGTAAAGTCTAGTTCACAACTTAAAATTAAAATTGCTAAATTTGTTGAAGGCACAAATTAAGAATTTTGTCTAGTACTCGTTTAATAGACAACAATAAAACTGTTTTTTATATTTTTAATATTGTCGCTAATCAATCTATTATTACTAAAAATTTAAAAAAATACTATTAACATACTTTTAGTATCAGGTTATCAAATTTTTTACGTTTTTTGTAAACAAATTTAATACACAGTTTTCTGTGTAAAAAAACGTTTTATTAATCCATATTTAATCACTAATTTTGCACGATGCAAAAAATTAAAAATTTAGCGTATTTATTATCGTTTTCAGTTTTACTGTTTTCATGCGGAGAATATCAAAAAGTATTAAACAAAGGAACATCTGAAGACCAATATAAAATGGCCGTTAAAATGTACGAAAGTAAAAATTACGGAAAAGCCTTACGTTTATTTGAGAAAATTACGCCGAGCTACAGAGATAAGCCTCAAATGGAGCGTATTCAATTTATGGTCGCTCAATCAAATTTTAACGAGAAAAATTATAGCATTTCTGGCTATTATTTTGATCGATTTGCAAAGAATTATCCTAAAAGTTCTAAAAAAGAAGAAGCATCCTTTTTGGCTGCTTACAGCTACAAATTGGCTTCACCTGTTTTTAGTTTAGATCCGACTGATACAAACAAGGCCCTAGAATCTTTTCAGAGTTTTATAAATGAATATCCAGACTCAGATAAAATTAAAGAAGCAAATAAGCATTACAAAGAGTTAAGATACAAACTTCAGAAAAAATATTTCGAAATTGCAAAAACATATTACAGAACAGCTGGTTACGATTTAAGAAATTATAAAGCAGCAATTCAAGCTTTCGATAATTTATTATCAGATTATTTGGGTTCTGAATTTAAAGAAGAAGCATTGTATTATAGGTTAAAGGCAGCACATGATTTTGTTCTAAAAAGTACATTTAGAAGAAAACCAGAGCGTGTAAAAGATGCAATTTCAGCTTATGAAAAGCTAAAAAGAAATTATCCTGAGTCCACATTTATGGAAGATGCTGAGAAAATGTTGATTACTTTAACTGCCGAAAATATTGCGGCAGAAGATTTGATCGCTAAACAGAAAGAATTTCAAAATTCACAAAAGAAATAATAACTAATTATGGATTATAAAGACACAAAAGCTCCTCTAAGTACTATTACTTATGATAAGAATGAATTAGAAGCTCCTACACAAAATATTTACGAGGCTATTTCAATTATTGCTAAGAGAGCAGATCAAATTAACGGAGACCTAAAGAAAGAGTTGGTTGATAAGTTAGAAGAGTTTGCTACTTATAATGATAGTTTAGAAGAAGTTTTTGAGAATAAAGAGCAAATTGAGGTTTCTAAATTTTATGAAAAATTACCAAAACCAACTGCAATGGCTGTTGAAGAATGGTTGAACGATAAAGTATATTTTAGAACACCAGAAACGGAATAATGTCTATTTTAAGTGGTAAAAAAGTTCTATTAGGAATTACTGCTGGAATTGCTGCATACAAAACGGCTAGTTTAGTTCGTTTATTTATAAAATTAGACGCAGAGGTCAAAGTTGTTATGACTCCTGCGTCTAAAGATTTTATAACACCTCTCACATTATCCACACTTTCAAAGAATGCTGTTCATTCAGCTTTTTATGATGAAGATGAAGAAAATGAATTGTGGAATAACCATGTAGAATTAGGTCTTTGGGCAGATTACATACTTGTTGCACCTGCAACAGCGAATACAATGTCTAAAATGGCAAATGGAATTTGCGATAACTTGTTATTAGCTGTCTATTTATCTGCAAAATGCCCTATATATTTTGCTCCAGCAATGGATTTAGATATGTATAAACACCCTTCAACAAGAAAAAGTTTAGACAAATTAAAATCTTTTGGAAATGTTGTTATTCCGGCAACTAGTGGTGAATTAGCAAGTGGTCTGGTTGGTGAGGGAAGAATGGCAGAGCCGCATGATATTGTAACATTTATTGAAAACGATATTTTATCAAAACTACCTTTAAAAGGAAAAAAAGTTTTACTTACCGCTGGTCCAACTTATGAGGCAATAGATCCTGTTCGTTTTATAGGAAATCACTCTTCTGGTAAAATGGGTTTTGCAATTGCAGAGGCAGCTGCCAATTTAGGAGCTGAAGTATATTTGATTTCTGGTCCAAGTCATCAGCAAATCAAGCATTCTTTAGTTCATCGGGTAGATGTGGTTTCGGCAGATGAAATGTACAAATTAGCACACCAATATTTTAAAGAGATAGATATTGCAATACTTTCTGCAGCCGTGTCTGACTATAAACCCAAAAATGTTGCAATTCAGAAAATAAAAAAGAAAGGTTCTGCGTTAGATATTGAGTTAACACAAACCAAAGATATTTTGGCTTCTTTAGGCAAAATTAAAGAGCATCAGTTTTTGGTTGGTTTTGCATTAGAAACAAATAATGAACTTCAAAACGCAAAAGATAAATTAAAACGCAAAAATTTAGATGCAATTATTTTAAACTCTTTAAAAGATAAAGGAGCTGGTTTTGCTACAGAAACAAATAAAATTACTATTATTGATAAGGATTTACATGAAAAACCTTTTGAGTTAAAATCTAAAATAGAGGTAGCTAAAGATATTATGAATGAAATTGTAATCAAGATATCTTAATATTTTTGTTATTTCGATTACATTAGAGACCCTCACAGATTAAGGCTTGAATGAGATAGACCACACAATAAAAACAAAAGGAATGCAAAAAATTGTAATTATTTTTCTGTTAATGTTTTCAATCTCTTTGGTGAAAGCGCAAGAATTGAATTGCTTGGTTACTATCAATTATAATCAAGTACAAGGTTCAAATACACAAGTTTTTAAAACTCTAGAGAGATCTTTGTCTGAGTTTGTTAATCAAAAAAAATGGACAAATAAAGAGGTAAAGCCTGAAGAAAGAATAGATTGTGCATTTACAATCATTATTTCGTCTAGAGATGCAAATAATTTTGAAGCAACTTTACAAGTGCAATCTACAAGACCTGTTTTTAGTTCTTCTTACGCGTCACCAATATTGAATTTAAAGGATAATGATTTTAATTTTAAGTACAATGAGTTTGATCCATTAATCTATAACAAGAATTCATTTGATAGTAATTTAATTTCGATGATTGTTTTTTATGTCAACATTATTATTGGTGCAGATGCAGATACTTTTAAAAATAATGGAGGTGAAGTGTATTTAAAAGAAGCTCAGAATGTAATGCTGCAAGCACAACAAAGTGGCATAGGTTCATGGCAAAATGTAGTGGGGAAGCAAAATCGTTTTTCATTGATTGATAATTTTTTATCACCAAAACTAGCAGCATACAGAACTACTATTTATAATTATCATAGAAATGGAATGGATAAATTTGCAACAGACAAAAATGCTGCAAAACAAACTATTGAAGAAGCCATAATCTCCTTAGAAAGTATTTATAATAAAACTGTTGGAAATTATTTAATTAGAACTTTTTTTGATGCTAAAGCAGATGAAATTGTAAATATGTATTCCGATGGGCCATCCACAAGAAAGCAAAATAAATTAAAACAAATTGTTAGAAAATTATCTCCAAATAACAATTCTAAGTGGAAAAATATAAAGTAATATATTAATTGTTCTTTCTACTTTATTTTTAAGCAATTTTCACTAATTTTATCTTCTAAAATTCAGAGAATTTGTTAACACAACTTTCTATTAATAACTATGCTTTAATCAATAAACTCTCTATTGATTTTTCTTCAGGATTATCTATTATTACAGGTGAAACTGGTGCAGGAAAATCGATACTTTTAGGTGCTTTAGGTTTAGTTTTAGGTAACAGAGCTGATTTGTCTTCACTAAAAGATATATCTCAAAAATGTATTGTTGAAGCCAAAGTTGCTATTTCAAATTATAAATTAGAGGATTTTTTTAATGAAGTTGATTTAGATTATGAACCTGAAACCATTATTAGAAGAGAAATTTTACCTTCAGGTAAATCCAGAGCGTTTGTAAATGATACGCCAGTTACTTTATCGGTTTTAAATCAACTTAGAACAAAGTTGATTGATGTTCATTCTCAGCATCAAACAATGCAATTGTCTGATAATAATTTTCAATTCTCTATTTTAGATGCTTTGGCAAAAAATCAGGCACGAATAGCTTCTTATAAAAGAGGTTTTTTTCAGTTGAATAAATTAAAAAGGGAACTGTCCAAATTAGAGGCTACACAATTAGAAGCAAATCAACAATACGATTATAATTTACACTTATATAAAGAATTAGAAGAGGCTCAGGTTAAAATTGATGAACAAACCATTTTAGAGGAAAGGTTAGACAAATTAAATAATATAGAAGATATCAGGAATAATTTATCTGAGGCTTTAGAACTTACTATTAACGAAGAAATCGGAATTAGGACTTTACTAAACACTTTAGAAAATAGACTGACTAAAATATCATCGTTTTCTAAGGAGTATCAAGAAATTTCTGAGCGTGTTACTTCAATAAAAATAGAGATTGATGATATTATTACAGAGTTAGAAAATGCGAATGAAAGCGTAGAATTTAATCCTAATGAAGTAGAAAAAATTAACGATAGGCTTCAATTGTTGTATAATTTGCAAAAGAAACATGCTGTAAATTCTAATAAAGATTTAATTACAGTGTTTGAGGAATTATCGGAAAAAGTGGGTGTAGTAGAATCTGCAGAAGAAGTTATCAATAAAAAACAGGAAGAAATAGATGCTGTTTTAGAAAAGTTAGATAAAGTTGCTGGCTTAATTATGAAAGCAAGAACAACGTCAATACCTAAGTTAATTAGAGAATTGCACGCTTTATTAACCGATTTGGGAATGGAAAACGCACGTTTTTCCATAAAGATTAAACCAACAAATAACTATTTTTCAAACGGAAAGGATGAATTGGAATTGTTGTTTTCTGCAAATAAAGGAGGAAATTTCGGAGAATTAAAAAAAGTGGCATCAGGAGGCGAGTTATCTAGAATTATGCTTTCTGTCAAAAAAGTATTGTCAGAAAACACGCAATTACCAACTATTATTTTCGATGAAATAGATACAGGTGTTTCTGGCGAAGTTTCAAATAAGATAGCAGCTATTATGCAGAAAATGAGTAACAATATGCAAGTAATTGCAATTACGCATTTACCTCAAATTGCAGCAAAAGGCAGCAGTCACTATAAAGTATACAAAAAAGAAATAAACGGAGTGACCACCACGAATTTAAAGCAATTAACTTCAGAAGAAAGAATTGTAGAAATTGCGGAAATGTTAAGTGGTAAAAACATTTCCGACTCTGCACTTACTCACGCTAAACAACTGTTGAACTAGCTAAACAAATAAGGCTTAAGCTTATTGACTAACAACTAAATACTAACAACGTTACGTTATGTACAACTTACTAAAAGGAAAAAAAGGAATCATTTTTGGTGCTTTAAATGAACATTCTATTGCTTGGAAAACGGCGGAAAGAGCAAAAGAAGAAGGTGCCGAGTTTGTATTAACAAATGCGCCAGCCTCAATTAGAATGGGGCAATTAGATGTTTTAGCAAAAAAAACAGGATCACAAATTATTTCTGCAGATGCAACTTCAATTGAAGATTTAGAAAACCTTGTAGAAAAATCTATGGAGATTTTGGGAGGTAAAATAGATTTTGTTTTGCACTCAATTGGTATGTCAGTAAACGTGAGAAAAGGAAAACCATATACAGATCCAAATTACGATTTCACAACAAAAGGTTGGGATGTTTCTGCCGTTTCTTTTCATAAAACCATGAGCGTATTATATAAGAAAAAGGCTATGAGTAATTGGGGGTCTATCGTTGCATTAACCTATATGGCTGCGCAAAGAGTTTTTCCAGATTACAATGATATGGCAGACAATAAAGCATATTTAGAATCTATTGCTCGTAGTTTTGGATACTATTTTGGTAGAGATTTTAAAGTCCGTGTAAATACTATTTCTCAATCTCCAACTTCAACAACTGCAGGAAATGGTGTTAAGGGGTTCGATGGATTTATAAATTTCTCAGAAAAGATGAGTCCTTTGGGTAATGCATCAGCTTTAGAATGCGCAGACTACACGATTTCTATGTTTTCAGATTTAACCAAGAAAGTGACTTTACAGAACTTATTTCATGATGGCGGATTCTCAAATATGGGGGTTAGTGATGCTGTTATGGAAAATTTTGAATAAGTAGGCTTAGGAGCTATTTCCAGCTTAACGTTATATTTTTTGACATAAGCAAAAAGGATACCACTGCCTTTTAAGCAAGACTTGTTTGTTAGATTTTAGAGAATTTAAAAAGTAATTATATTATATAAAGTTGAAAGTTTTTAGAAATATGAACTTTCAACTTTTTTTATTTTTCTACATTTACACTGTAAAAAGTTTGAATAGTCGTTCAACTTTATAAATTTAAAACTTTGAAACTACTGTTCAGCATCATTATACCTGTCTACAATCGTCCAAATGAAATTGACGAACTATTAGAAAGTCTTACAAAGCAGGATTTTTCAGACGATTTTGAAGTTTTAATTATAGAAGATGGCTCAGAAAATTCCTCAGAAAAATTTTTTGAGAAGTATAATAATCAATTAAATTTAAAATATTTTTTTAAAGAAAATAGTGGGGCAGGAGCAAGTCGTAATTTCGGGATGCAAAAAGCATCTGGTAATTATTTTATCATTTTAGATTCAGATGTAATTTTGCCAACTCAATATATATCGGAGGTAAAGAAAGGTTTGGAAAGTAATTTTACCGATGCTTTTGGTGGCCCAGATGCGGCACATTCCAGTTTTAACGGATTACAAAAAGCGATTAATTACGCTATGACTTCTTTATTAACAACAGGAGGAATTCGGGGTAAAAAGCAAGCTGTAGGCAAATTTCAACCAAGAAGTTTCAATTTAGGTCTGTCAAAGAAAGCATTTGAAAAAACACAAGGTTTTTCAAAAATGAAAACTGGTGAAGATATCGATTTAACGTTTCGTCTTTGGGAAAACAATTTTAAAACGCAACTCATAGAAAAAGCATTTGTATATCACAAACGTAGAAGTTCTTTAACACAATTTTTTAAACAAACTTTTGGCTTCGGAACAGCAAGACCAATTTTAAATAAAAGATACCCTAAAACAGCAAAACTAACATATTGGTTTCCTTCTTTATTTATTATAGGAATTGATGTTAGTATAATTCTAGCAATTTTCGGTTACAACCAAATCTTGTATTTCTACGGACTTTATTTCCTGTTAATCTTCTTAGATTCTTTGTTTCAGAATAAGAACTTATATGTCGCTTTTTTAAGCGTTTTAACTTCTTTAACCCAGTTTTTCGGATACGGATTAGGGTTTTTAAAATCGATTTTTATCCGAAGAAAAATAAATAATTGAAGAATTAATTAAAAAACTCTTTAGATTCCTCCCAATAAACATCCATTTCGGTTAAAGACATGTCAGAAAGCTCTTTCCCTTCTTTTTTAGCAACTTTTTCTAAATATTGAAAACGATTCATAAACTTTTTATTGGTCTTTTCTAAAGCATTTTCAGGATTTACACCGATAAAACGAGCGTAATTAATCATTGAAAATAATACATCTCCAAATTCTTTTTCAGTATTTTCTTTATTTCCTGCTTTAATTTCTTCGTTCAGTTCCGTAAGTTCCTCTTGTACTTTCTCCCAAACTTGTTCAGGTTTTTCCCAATCGAAACCAACACCTGCAACTTTTTCTTGAATTCTACTTGCTTTTACAACGGCAGGTAAACTTTTAGGTACACCCTCCAAAACAGAAGTTTTACCTTCTTTTAATTTTAGTTGTTCCCAATTAAGTTTTACTTCTTCTTCTGTTTTTGCAACAACATCACCATAAATATGAGGATGTCTGTCTATTAATTTATTGCAAATTGAATTCGCAACATCAGCAATATCAAAAGATTTCTTTTCGCTTCCAATTTTTGCATAAAAAACGATGTGCAAAAGCACATCCCCTAATTCTTTTTTTATTTCTAGTAAATCGTTGTCGAGAATGGCATCAGCAAGTTCGTAAGTTTCTTCAATAGTAAGATGACGTAGACTTTCTAAAGTTTGTTTTTTATCCCATGGACACTTCTCACGAAGATCATCCATGATATCTAACAATCTATTAAAAGCAGCTAACTGATCTTCTCTCGAATTCATTATTATGATTTAGTTTCAACTTCTTCGGTTGCTTTTACTTCTTCAACTTTAGAAAAATCCATTCCAGCTTTTACCAAAGCGTTGAACCATTGAATTACTTTTTTAATGTTAGAAGCATATACTCTTTCTTCATCATAACCTGGTAAAACATCAGCAAAAAAAGTTGTTAGATTTTTACTGTTTTCTTTGTGTGAAAGTGCTTCTTTACCTGCTGTTTTCTCAAACATAGAGGTAAAAACATCTAATAAAGGTACATCCTCTTCGTATGTATAGATCGCAATGTTTTCTAATAAACTTACGTTTTGAGTAGCGTTAATTGCTACACGTTTTTTGTCTATTAAAGATTCTGCAATTACTGCATTTTTAGATTGAGAGATTACTTTAAATAATCCTGGTTTTCCTGTTACGCTTATGATTTTACTAAATTCCATTTTTGTATTTTTATGTCTTGCTAGACTATTTACCTTTTTTTGCATTAGGGAAACGCATTCTGTAATCTGCATTAATTTTCCCTTTAGAAATATTTTCTAACTTCTTTTTTATCAATCTTTTTTTAAGTGTTGAAAGTTTATCTGTAAACAAGATTCCGTCAATATGATCATATTCATGTTGAAAAACACGTGCTGCTAAACCATCTAAAGTTTCAGTATGCGTTTGAAATGCTTCGTCTTGATACTCAATCGTAATTTCCGGTTGTCGAAAAACATCCTCTCTAACATCAGGTATACTGAGGCAACCTTCGTTAAAAACCCATTCTTCACCTCCTTCTTTTATAATTTTAGCATTTATAAAAACCCTATTGAAGTTTTTTAAGACTTCTCTATCTTTTTCAGATAAATCTTCATCATCTGCAAAAGGAGAAGCATCAATAATAAACAAACGAATGGCTTTACCAATCTGTGGAGCAGCTATACCAACACCAGAAGCGTTGTACATTGTTTCCTTCATATTAGAAATTAATTTTTCTAAATTTGGGTAATCTGCATCAATTTCTGTTGCTACTTTGCGCAAAACAGGATCTCCATACGCTATAATTGGTAATATCATTTTCTTTTTTTTAATGTCTGCAAAAATACAAAGTTTGCTACTTCAATAAAATTATTTGTTATACAAATATGACTGTAAAATAATAGTTGCACTAATTTCATCAACTAAAGCCTTATTTCTACGTTGTTTTTTGTTTAAACCACCATCAATCATTGTTTGAAAAGCCATTTTTGAGGTAAAACGTTCGTCAATTCTTAATAAAGGAATTTGTGGAATTTGATTTTTAAGTTTTTTTAGAAACGGAACTATCAAAGCTTCACTTTCACTATCTCTGTTATTCATTTGTTTTGGTTTACCAACCAAAAAGAGTTCCACCTGGTTTTTAGATATATATTCTTTTAGAAAAGGAATTAAATCATCAGTGTTTACCGTTGTTAATCCAGAGGCGATAATCTGAAGTTCATCAGTTACCGCTATTCCTGTTCTTTTTTTACCAAAATCGATGGCTAGAATTCTACCCAAATTATATATTTTTTTGCAAAAGTAAAAGTTATAATTTAATAATAATAGATTAATTAAAATATTATCAATTAGTGAACTAAGTTTTTTTACTATAAATAGTGTTTAATTTAACAATTGAATTTTAAACAACACGGAATAATTTGTTTAAATAAAGTATATTTGTTCCGCTTTTTGCGGATAGATTTATATTTGCAAAAATTAATTTATTAATATGAAAGACATTAAAGAAATTATAGAGGCTGCTTGGGAAAACCGTGAATTGTTGAAAGAAGAAAATACAGTTAATACGATTAGAAGAGTTATTTCTTTATTAGATAAAGGAGAATTGAGAGTTGCCGAGCCATTTGACGACGGATGGCAAGTAAATGAATGGGTGAAAAAAGCAGTTGTTTTATATTTCCCTATTCAAAAAATGGAAACTTTAGAAGCTGGTATTTTTGAATATCACGATAAAATGCCTTTAAAAACCAATTATGCAGCGCAAGGAGTTCGTGTGGTTCCTGGAGCATCTGCTCGTCAAGGTTCATTTCTTTCTGCGGGTACTATATTAATGCCAAGTTACGTTAATATTGGTGCTTATGTAGATGAAGGAACTATGATTGATACCTGGGCTACGGTTGGTTCTTGTGCACAAATTGGTAAAAATGTTCACCTTTCTGGTGGTGTTGGAATTGGTGGTGTTTTAGAACCATTACAAGCTGCGCCAGTAATTATTGAAGATGGTGCTTTTATAGGTTCGCGTTGTATAGTTGTAGAAGGAGTAAGAGTAGGTAAAGAAGCGGTTTTAGGAGCTAACGTTGTGTTAACAATGAGTACTAAAATTATAGATGTGACAGGTGACGTACCGGTTGAAACCAAAGGAGCTGTGCCTCCGCGTTCTGTTGTAATTCCTGGTAGTTATACTAAAAAGTTTGCTGCAGGAGAATTTAATGTACCTTGTGCCCTAATTATTGGAAAGAGAAAAGAAAGTACCAACAAAAAGACTTCTTTAAATGATGCTTTACGTGAATATGACGTGGCAGTTTAATATTTAAAATAGCTATGACAAAGATTACTGCAATTATACCAACTTTAAATGAAGAAATTCATATTGAAGAAGCTATTAAATCTGTAAGTTTTGCTGATGAAATTATAGTTATAGATTCTTTTAGCACAGATAAAACTTTAGAACTAGCTAAAAATCATAAGGTAAAAATCATCAAGCGAAAGTTTGATGATTTTTCTTCTCAAAAAAACTTCGCTATTACCCATGCTTCTCACGATTGGATTTATATTTTAGATGCAGATGAGAGAGTGACTCCAGAAGTTGAACAAGAGATTTTGACTGCAGTTAACAATCCGAAAGATTTTGTTGGTTTTTATGTACGAAGAACTTTTTATTTTTGTGGAAAGAAGATTAATTATGGTGGTTGCCAAAGAGACAAAGTTATCCGTTTGTTTTTAAAGGAGTATTGTAAATATTCAGGTGTCGTTCACGAAACCATAGTTGCTAATGGTAAAATAGGTTTTTTTAAAAATAAAATTGAGCATTACTCTTATAAAAGTTATGATCATTATATTTCCAAGATGAATCATTACGGAGCTTTAAGAGCAAAACAATTTTATCAGGAAGGAAAAAAGGTGAATTTATTTCATATTTTAGTCAAACCACCTGCTAGATTTGTTATCCATTATTTTATCAGAAGAGGTTTCTTGGATGGTTTTCCGGGGTATATTTTTGCCAAAACCCAGTCTTATAGTGTTTATACCAAATATTTAAAATTATGGCTTTTAAATAAAGGAATTAAGAAAGATTAATTCTTTTGATAAAAATTATAATTTTTTAAAAGTCTATTTAACTTGTAAGTGAAAAAAGCAAATAATTGCCAAAAAGGGCGAATAACTTCCCTAATTATCTTTTTATACCTCGCTATCCCTTTCTGCTGCAAAGTAGTGCCACCTAAATTGTAATCATTGCTAATTACATATTTTTTTTTAGTAACTAGCACTGGAGTTTTATGCTTAAAAACGTCTTGCTTCAATACGTCTATTGGTGAATAAATGGTTTTTAAATTTTTAAAAAGATTTTTTGCTGCTTTTTTTCCAATAATTTGTCCCGTAGTTTGCAAAGGAGGAACCAAGAATAGTTGTGTAAATTCTTTTTTATTTAGTGGATAAAAGCCCTTCCTTCCAGAAATATCTACAAAATCGTTTATTGTTATTTCATTAAAAATTTCAGGTAAATCTTTAAAAAATGACTCATCTACTAGTGCGTCATCTTCAAGAATAATAGCAAATTGTTCTTTTTGGTTTTGTATTTCTCTCCATAGTTCAAAGTAAGTTTTGGTTAAACCAATTTCTCCATCATTCAAATTTGGATAATGAGTGCATATATTGAAATCTTTTTTTGTTTTTTTTAAAAATGTAGTGGGTAATTCTTTCCCATAAAGAGCAGAAAACCTAATAATTGGAATATTCAAATCTTTAAATTGTTTCTCCATAAAGTTTTTACGCTTAAGGCTTTTATCAAGATTTATGTAATATACTTTGTATGATTTCATAATTTTATCCAATTTTCACAAGCTACTTCATTTTCTTTATCCAAAAACCATTTTTTTGGAGCAATCACCGTTTTGTAATTATTGTTATTTAACCAAGCTCCCCACCAAGAAAAACTGCTATTTGCAATTATATTATGCTTGCATAAACTCATTAAATACATGTCTTCATGTGGAATGGTATTATTATCAATATATAAAGCATTTTCAATTATTAGATTTTCTTTAGTCCAGGGGATGTCGTCAGAAAACACGAAAAATGAAAGATTTAAATATTTACTTTTCATCATATCAATTGCTCTGTTATAATAGTCTATGTTACATGTTCCATGAACACTGTTGGCTTTTTTATCAGAGATATAATCTCCTCTCCTAATGTGAAGGGAACAACTATTTTCTAATGACTTAATTTTTTCGGCAATTTTATCCGTATCTGAAGATATTTTTTGATTGATTACAAATTCTGTTAATAATGTATTTCTTATTTTTTTAAAATATTTTTCAGTTTGAAAGTATCCTTTTATGTATTCATTACCTTTTAATGACTTCAGGTTTTCATTAAATATTAAATTCTTTTCTTTTTTTGATTTCTTTAGTCCGATTTTTCCTAAAAATATAGAGAGAGAGTTAGCCGTCTTTAAATCGATTTTATATTTATCGAGTTGGTAACCTCCGTGTAATTTGTATTTTTTTACTTTTGATAGATCTAGTTTTACTGCAAAGCCGTCAAGAGCTAAGGCTTTGGCATATGCATATTGAAACATTTGATTTCCTAGACCACCAAGTATTCTTACAATTATCATCTTAGTATTTATATTTAAAAGGAGAAACCTCAGGGAAAGGACAAGATACAAATGTTATCTCACTTTTTTTTATGTATTTAATCACGAAAATTATTAATATTTAATATTTGGTTTAGGTTGTTTTTTGTTATTAAAATATAGGTATTTTGTAGTGTAATAGTAGGCTGATAAAAGGCTATCCATTTTTTCTGTAACATCTAGTTTATTGGATTTTATATCTCGATATGAATTATTATTTATACTATACAGAGCAGCTTTTTTTGATCTATTTGTTTTTTCGTAATAATACTCGTCTTTTATTAATCCAACTGCGCCTTCACCTTTATTTTGAGTATAGATAAAAGCAGCGGTATTTATTGATGTACTGTCCAATAAATCCCTTCCCAAAGTATAATTTACGTAATCAATTTTAGCTATACTCGCGGCGGTAGGAAAAATATCTATCAATTTGGCATATTTATCTACAATTTGCGTTTTTGTATATTTAGGTGCGTGAATAAAACAAGGAGTATGATTTAATTGAATTCCGAGATTGACCTCATTATTATTTAAGCCTTTTATTCCTTTTAAGTTAATACTATGATCTCCAAAGAAGACAAAGATAGAATTATCATAATAACCAGACTCTTTTGCTCTGTCTAAAAAACGTGCAACATTAAAGTCTAAATATCGAAGTCCGTTGAGTTGACTTAATGATCTAAAGCCTCCATTTAGTATAGTCTTTTTATCAATTTCATTTTCTAAAATAGGTGTAAAACTTTCTTTTTTATCAGGCACTGTATAAGGCATGTGGTTTGTAGCTGTTTGGATGTATGTCACAAAAGGTTTCTCTTTCTCGTGTAATTTTTTCAACTTTTTGTCAGCCTCTTTAAATAAGTCGTAATCATCAATTCCCCACACATCAGCTCTGTTTTCTTCTTCAAAACTACCTTCTTCATAAATTTTTAATTCCTTTATGTTTGATTGAAATACCCCTCTAATATTTGCCCAATTTGCAGAGCCTCCCAAGAAGTATGATTTTTCATAGCCTTTAAATTGATCAAAAATAATACGTTGATCAATAATCATAGGGTTTCTAGATGCTGTTTTAACATCCTCAATATCTGGTAAGCCGGTAATACTTGCAAAAACACTTCCAGCTGTACCTGGTTTATGAACATAGAATTTAGAAAAACTTAAGCTTTCTCCAATTATGGAATCCATTTTTGGAGTACTATTTATTGGGTTTCCGTAAAAACTCATTGGCGCTGTCCCCACTGATTCTAGCATAACAAAAATAATATTAGGTTTTACTTTATAAGGATTTTCAAAAGTTACCTTTTTTTCAAAGTTAACACTATCTTGAGGTAAATTTAAATGCTTAGCAATTACTGGGTAATAGGTTTTAAATTTCTTAATATCGACTCCTTCGCTTCTAAAAGCAAAACTATCAAAAAAGTATAGAACAGGGTTTAAAGCAAATTGATTTACTGAATTGTTTTTTGAGAAAAAAGCCTCACTCCATCTAAGAGGATAATGAGTTACACTATTATAAATACCAAAGGATAAGACCAGGATTGTGAAAATAAAATATATCGCTTTTATTTTTTTTGTTATTTCTTGCTGAGTTTTAGAAAATAGGTTAAATAAAGAAGAGTTGAATTTATAGATAATAAAACTGAGTATGAAAAGACCGAGAAGCCCTTTATAAATCGGGTAACTTTCAATTAAAACTTGAGTTGAAATTTTTAAATCACCTAAAAAACGGAGAGAGGAAGCGTCTAAACGAATTGCTAAATACTCATAATATCCAGAATCGAATAAGTAAAAAAGGGTTAAAACTAAATATGTCAGAACTAAATAAATTGTTCCTATTTTTTTATGAGTCTTACTTTTGAAAAAGCGATAATTTCTAATTAAAACAACTATGGCTAGAGGAAAAAAAGCAATAATAGCAAGTTTTAAATCAAAACGAATACCGAGCAATATAGCTTTTTGAATTTCTGGTGCTGGAATGTTTTCTAGTGGGCTAAAATTATAATAAAAAATTCCTCTAAAAATAGAGTTAAAAACAAATAGAAAAAAAATATTTGTAAAGATGTATTTTATGTAGTTCGGAGTTTTTTTTAACATATATTTTGTGTGGGTTTACAAAGGTACTATTTTACAATTATTAATAATAAAAACAATTAAGTAGAACAAAAATAGCTTAAAAATTTTTATGATTATGAGCAGAGTTAAAGAATTGTTTTACCCCGAGAAAACGAATTATTTGGGGATAAAACTGATTAAATGTTACAATAATTGGTTGCTATTATTTTTACTAGCAAAAAATGAAAAAATTTATTGAGATACGTTTTATGATTTCAGTTAGTGTGCTTTAAAATCATTTTAATAAATATGTAATTCATTTTTTTGTGTAGCATATTTTATATAGTAAATTTGCCTTAAAATAATACGAATACAAATTCTTCAATTACCGATAAATTGATGGATCATATTCAAGTTTTAAGAGCGTAATTTCATGCAAAAGCAATTCTATACAGAAGCAATTTCCTCAAAAATATTTAGTGTAATATCTAAAGCATCAAAAGAACTACAAATAGATAGTTATGTAATTGGTGGTTTTGTTAGAGATTTTTTCCTGAAAAGAGGTAAATCTAAAGATATTGATGTAGTAGCAGTTGGAAGTGGAATTGAGTTGGCTCAAAAAGTAGCTATCATGTTGCCAAATAACCCCAAGGTGCAGGTTTTTAAAACTTATGGAACAGCAATGTTGCGTTATAATGACATTGAAATTGAGTTTGTTGGAGCGAGAAAAGAGTCATATTCTGAAGATAGTAGAAATCCAGACGTAACAAAAGGTAGTTTACAAGATGATCAAAATAGGAGAGATTTAACTATAAATGCTTTAGCATTAAGTTTAAATGAAAATAATTTTGGGGAACTTCTGGATCCTTTTAAAGGAATTGATGACATAGAAAACAAGGTTATTAAAACACCTTTAAATCCTGATATTACGTATTCAGATGATCCTCTGCGAATGATGCGGGCTATTCGTTTTTCAACACAATTAAGTTTTAATATTGAGAATAAATCTCAAGATGCTATCACAAGAAATGGATATCGTTTAAAAATAATATCGCGTGAAAGAATTGTTGTTGAATTAAATAAAATTTTAGCATCACCAAAACCATCAGTTGGTTTTTTATTATTAGAGAAAACAGGTCTGTTAAAACAAATTCTTCCTGAGTTATTAGATTTAAAAGGAGTAGAGGAGATAGAAGGTCAAAAACATAAAGATAATTTTTATCACTCACTAGAGGTTGTCGACAATATTTGTAATAATACAGAAGATGTTTGGTTGCGATGGGCAGCCTTACTGCACGATATTGGGAAGGCACCAACTAAAAGATTTAGCAAAAAAGTAGGTTGGACGTTTCACTCCCACGAATTTGTTGGTTCTAAAATGGTATATAAGTTATTTAAGCGTTTAAAAATGCCAATGAATAATAAAATGAAATTCGTGCAAAAAATGGTCATGTTAAGTTCTAGACCAATTGTTCTAGCCACGGAAGTAACAGATTCTGCTGTTAGACGTTTGGTTTTTGATGCGGGTGATGATATTAATTCTTTAATGACGTTGTGTGAAGCGGATATTACAACAAAGAACCCAAAGAAATTTAAGCGTTATCATCAAAATTTTGAGCTAGTAAGAGGTAAAATTAAAGAAGTCGAGGAAAGAGATCAAGTTCGAAATTTTCAGCCACCAGTTACTGGAGAAGAAATTATGAAAGCTTTCAACCTAAAACCTTGTAGAGAGATTGGACAAATAAAAGAGGCTATAAAAGAAGCTATTTTGGATGGTAAAATACCAAATGAGCATCAAGCATCTTATGATTTTATGATTGAAAAGGGAAAGAAATTAGGTTTACAATTAAATTTGTAAGAATCGTATTTATTTGATTTCCCAATTTTCCCAAACAAATTTATATTGATAAGTAATTTTATGAGTTTTTGCTAATTGTGTTTGAATATTCTCCATTCTCTCATTGGCATTATCAATAATAAAATCATGGAATTGGATTTGTAAATTTTTAAAAATTGGAATCATACCTGATGATAAAAGAGACTCTAAAACTTCATATTCACCTCCTTCAATATTAATCTTAATCAGATCTACATGTGTAATTTTATTATCGTTAATAAAATTTAATATAGATTTTAATTTTATTTTTTCTGAACCATCTGAATCAATAAAAACAGAAGAAGCATCTTCACTATTACTAATAAAAAGTTCTTTGTCTTGGTCTGCTAAACCATAAGGATAGGCAGTAACTTTTGTAATATCTTTAAATTTGTTATCAATAATTTTATAGAATGATTTTACAGGTTCAAAAATAAATATTTTACATAAGTATCTTTTATAGATTTCTTGGGCAAAATTACCTTTATAACCACCTAAATCAAAAACTACTGAAGATTGAGATAAATCATAGTTTAATCTTAAAGTTTTGTCTCCATTAATCTTAAACCAAGGTTTGCAACGTTTCTTTTGAATTTTACTTTCTTTTCTTTGCTGATTATTTTTTTTAGAAAAAAGGTTAAATTTTATCACAATATTTATAAAATTTTTGTTCTTGTAATTTTTTCCTAATCTAAATTAATTTATTGACATAAGTAAGTAAATATAATGATATTTCAATTTTATGTTAACTGATAAAGGCAAGAAAACAAAATTAATGAAGAAGGACTTTATATATCATCTTACTATCTTCATTCTTAATTTAAAATAAATGAAGGAAGTTATATGAGTTGGTATTTGGTTCAATAACAATAAATCAATATCAAGATTTTATGATTTTATAATGTAAAAAGGGAACGTTTTAGAATTAACATTTTTTCTGTGAATTGTTTTTATTCTTGAGATTAAAAAAATGATTTTAAATCATTTTTAATCGGATTTGAAAGGAATATTAAAATTACTTTTTGCAGTTAGTTCTTCAATGAAAATTATAACAGCTAATTCATACTTTGCATGGAAACTAACTTAAAATATTCTCCTTTTTTAGCCAACAACTCATCATGTTTCCCTTGTTCTACAATCTTTCCTTTTTTCATTACAACAATCTTATCTGCTTTTTGAATGGTAGATAACCTATGTGCAATTACTAAAGAAGTTCTATTTTGCATCATTTTTTCCAGTGCAACTTGAACTAATTGTTCAGATTCTGTGTCTAAAGCTGAAGTAGCTTCATCTAAGATCATAATTGGTGGATTCTTTAAAACAGCTCTAGCAATAGATAAACGTTGTTTTTGTCCGCCAGAAAGGGTGCCTCCACCATCCCCAATGTTGGTGCTGAATTTTTCTGGTAAATTCTGAATAAACTCATTTGCGTTTGCAACCTTGGAAGCATCTAAAATAGCTGCATCAGTAGCGTTTTCTGTTCCTAACTTTATGTTGTTTGTTATTGTATCGTTGAATAGAATTGAGTCTTGCGTTACAATCCCCATCAGGCCTCTTAAGGATTTTTTTGTAACGTCTTTTATGTTTGTATTGTCTATTAAAACATCTCCTTTATTGACATCATAAAAACGGGTAATTAAATTTGCTAAGGTAGATTTTCCACTTCCAGATTGACCAACTAACGCAACCATTTCTCCTTTTTTTACTGTTAAAGAAAAATCTTTTAAAACATCCTCATCTTTATATTTAAAAGAAATATTTTTAAATTCAATTTCATTTTCAAATTTTTCTATAACTAAAGCATTTGGTTTATCTTTAATACTGTTTTCAGTATTTAAAATTTCCATGATTCTTTCGGCTGATGCTTCACCTTTTTTTATGTTGTAAAAAGTAGTCGTAATTAGTTTTATAGGATTTAAAACTGTGTAAAAGAGTACTATATATCCCATAAATTTACCAGCTTCTAAAGAACTTGTGTTTTTTAGAACATCAGTTCCTCCATACCAAAGAATAGCAATAATTGTAGCAGAGCCCAAAAATTCACTCATAGGAGATGCTAATGTTTGCCTATGAAAAACGCTCGTCATTAAGTTTCTAAAAGTAGAGGTAGAGTTATTGAATTTATGCTCAATAATTTTTTCAGAATTAAAACCCTTAATAACTCTTAATCCGGTTAAGGTTTCTTCAATAAAGGATAAAAAAGTTCCTGTTTCTTTTTGAGCCTTAATTGATTGGGCCTTTAATTTTTTGCTGATGGATGAAATAATAAACCCAGAAACCGGTAATAGTACAAAAACAAATAGTGTTAATTTTACACTAATAAAAAGCATAATTCCAATAGAGATTATTACTGTTAACGGTTCCCTTACTAGGGTTTCAATTGAGGTTAAGATAGAGTTCTCGACTTCCTGAACATCAGAGGTCATTCTTGCGATAATGTCTCCTTTTCTTTTCTCAGTAAAATAAGATATAGGCAATTCTACAATTTTGTGATATAAATTATCGCGTAAGTCTTTTACAATACCAGTTCTTAAAAATGTAATAGCGTATGAGGCTAAATATCTAAACAAGTTTTTGAAGAAAAATAAGGAAAGTGATAGTAAACAAATGAACAATAACACATTAACTTCACCATCTTCAATTATTTTATTAGAGATGAAGTAATTAAACCTACTTTCAAGATAGCTACCTATGTTAGTAAGTCCGTCATAAACAGGTTTTATTCTTACTTTTTCGTCCTTACCAAATAAAATATTCAATACAGGAATAAAAGCTAAAACAGATAAAACATTGAATATGGCGTAAAAAATATTAAAGAGAATATTTAAAAGTGTAAACTTTCTGTACTTTCTTTCATATTTAAGAATGTCTTTAAAGTAGCTCATTAATTTAACTTCATTTCTTTAATAATTCTTTGGATTTTATCATCTAATGCTTTTTCTGTCACTTTACTATCTGTTATAGAATCTAAAGTTGAATTTACACTAAAATAAAATTTTATTTTTGGTTCAGTTCCACTTGGTCTGGCTGCAATTCTTGTTCCATTTGCAGTTTGATATATGAGTACATTAGATTTTGGTAAATCTATTGATGATACTTCTCCGGTAATTAAATTTTTTCTTGTTGATGCCTGATAATCTGATAGTGTTTCTATTTTTTCACCATCAATTTCAGTTAATGGACTATTTCTCATGTCACTGAGCATTTGCTGAATTTCTGCAGCCCCATTCATTCCTTTTTTAACAATAGAAATTAAATGTTCTTTGTAAAAGCTGTTTTGAGTGTAAATGCTTAATAACTCTTTGTAAAAAGAACTTCCGTTTTGTTTTGCATACGCTGCAACCTCACAAGCTAACAATGTTGCAGTTACGGCATCTTTGTCTCTTACAAAATCACCAACCATGTATCCAAAACTTTCTTCACCACCACCAATAAAGTCAAGATCAGGAAAATCTCTAACCATTTTCGCAATCCACTTAAAACCTGTTAAGCCAACTTTGGTTTCTACATTGTAACTAGAAGCTATATCATTTACTAATTCTGTAGAAACTATCGTAGAACCTATAAATTGATTACCGTTAATTTTACCTTCCTCTTTCCATTTTTTTAGTAAAAATTCGGTCATAACAACCATAGTCTGGTTACCATTCATTAACTTCATATTTCCATCAGTGTCTCTTACGGCAACTCCTAATCTATCACAATCTGGATCTGTACCAATAACAATATCAGCTCCAATTTTATTCGCCAATTCTGTAGCCATTTTTAAAGCTTCTGGCTCTTCTGGATTTGGAGATTTAACAGTAGGAAAATCACCATCAGGGATTCTTTGTTCTTCAACAATATGAACGTCAGAATATCCAGCTTTAGCTAACGCTTCAGGAACAGAAATAATTGATGTTCCGTGCAAAGAAGTAAAAACAATTTTTAATTTTTTTCTATCTATTTCATCCGATAAGCAACCGTTTTTTACAGCACCATTTATAAATGCATCATCCACATCTTTACCTATAAATTCAATTAAATTTTCGTTTGCCGTGAATTTAATTTCCGAAAAATCTAATGAGTTTACATTATTTATAATGCCACCATCGTGTGGAGGAACAATTTGACCGCCATCTGCCCAATAGACTTTGTAGCCATTGTATTCTGGTGGATTATGAGACGCTGTTAAAACAATACCGGCATCACATCCTAAATGACGAACAGCAAATGATAATTCTGGAGTTGCACGTAAATCTTCAAAAAGAAATACTTTTATCTTGTTTGCAGATAAAACATCAGCTACAATTTTTGCAAATTTTTTACTATTGTGTCTACAATCAAAAGCAATTACAACACTTAATTGTTCTTTTTGTACATTTTCTATTAAATAATTAGATAAGCCCTGTGTAGCTCTACCCAGTGTATATTTATTAATTCTATTGGTTCCTGCGCCCATTACTCCGCGCATTCCACCAGTTCCAAACTCCATGTCTTTGTAGAATCTATCGGCTAAGGCATCAGGATTATTTTTAATTAAATCTTTTATTTCAGCTTGCGTTTCAGTATCAAAAGTTGATGTAAGCCATTGTTTTGCTTTGTCTAAAAATTCTTTCATGTAGTTTCTTAATTGATGTGCAAATATAAAATTTAGAAATTAATTTTTTCTTTTATAGTGTAGTGTTTTTCGTTACTTTTTGTCTTTATGATAAGTTCTCCAATAAAGCCAGATAAGAATAACAACGTACCTAATATCATGGATGTGAGTGCTATATAAAACCAAGGGTTATCAGTAACTAAAATTGTTTTTATACCCTTAAAAACGTTGTATAATTTTCGGCTTCCAATATATAAGGCAGATGAAGTTCCAAAGAGAAACATTATTGTTCCCCAAAGTCCAAAAATATGCATGGGTCTTTTTCCAAATTTGGATAAAAATGAAATTGTAATTAAATCTAAAAAACCGTTTACAAAACGATCCATACCAAATTTAGTTTCTCCATATTTTCTTGCCTGATGTTGTACTACTTTTTCTCCGATTTTAGTAAATCCTTCATTTTTGACTAAAACAGGTATATATCTGTGCATTTCGCCTCTTACTTTCACAGATTTTATAACTTCATTTTTGTACGCTTTTAGTCCGCAATTAAAATCGTGTAATTTTAATCCAGAAGTTTTTCTAGCCGCGGCATTAAATAATTTAGAAGGAATATTCTTAGTTATAACATTATCGTAGCGCTTCTTTTTCCAACCAGAAATTAAATCGAAATCCTCTTTTATAATTAAGTTATGTAATTCGGGAATTTCATCCGGGTTGTCTTGTAAGTCAGCATCCATGGTAATAACAACATCTCCTTTTGCTATTTCGAAACCAGCGTCTAGAGCTTGAGATTTTCCATAATTTTTTTGAAAACGAATACCTCTGATAGCTTTATTTTTCGATGATAATTTTTCAATAACATCCCAAGAGCTGTCTGTGCTACCATCATCTATAAAAATAACTTCGTATTCAAAGGAATTGGACTGCATAACTTTTGCAATCCAATCATATAATTCTTGTAAAGATTCTTCTTCGTTCAGTAAAGGTATAACTACCGATATGTCCATTTGCCGTGCATTGTAAATATTCTATAAAAAAGTAAAGGTAAAACATATGAATATGTTTTACCTTTAAATCGTTTATTTTTTTTATCTCTCTAGTACTGCTCCTCAGCAGATTCCTTCATTACAGCACCCGCTATTGCAGATACAATAAATCCAAAAAAGGCACTAGCTACTAGACCCACTGCAGATGAAATAACGGGACCTTGAAATTTTTCCATCATTTTTTTAGAATTCTCTATCTGGTCACTGCTTAAACCAGCATCTATCCATTGTTGTTCTTGCAAAGCTGACATTTGTTGCATGAGATCAGGTTCTATGAAATTCATAAATATTTGATTATAAATGGTAACAATTACGGCACTGATCATAGTCAATCCAACACCAATCTTAACGGCTTCTCCCCAAGACATAAATCCGCCATTACTTGATTTGAATTGCTTCATTCCCATTACAATGAATCCGGTTAATACAACAAAAAATATAACACTAACAGACCAGTGAGGTTGTAAATGATTTCCTAGAGCGTAAACGACCAAGTTGATTAGTATAGATACAATTCCTAGGTAAAGTCCCTGATTTATAATAATGCTTTTGCTTGACACTTGATTTTCCATATTTATTTTGATAATTAGTTAGTTATATAAATGGTTTTATTTATTAATCATTTATGTAAAGATATGTTTTCTATCTTTAATTATTTGATTAGTAGCAAAAGAATAAAAAATGTTACAAAATTGATTAAAAAAGATTGTGGATATTTAAAAATGATTGTAGCTTTGCAGCGGCAAGTCCTACACAACTAGCTCCCTTTGAATCCTCCAGGGTGGGAACGCAGCAAAGGTATTAGGTTGTAGCAGTGTGATGTAGGTAGCTTGCCATTTTTTATTTCTCAAATCAATTCTGAATTTCTTTAGAATTTTTATTTTTACAGAAGTTATTTTCTTTTTAGTTTGCTTCATTTACTTTTCAGATATTTGTGTAATATTTAATCTTTTACTTATTTAATATCTTATGTCTAAAGTTGTATTAATTACAGGAGCTTCCTCAGGAATTGGAAAATCTATTGCTGTTTTTTTATCTGAAAAAGGATACAAAGTTTACGGAACAAGTAGAAATCCTAAAAATATAGAAAATGTTTCTTTTAATTTAATAGCTTTAGATGTATTAAAAGTTGATACAATTAATAGTGCGATTGATTTGATAATCAAAAAAGAAGGCAGGTTAGATGTTTTAGTAAATAATGCAGGAATGGGAATTACAGGGCCTATTGAAGATACACCAACGGATGAAATGCGTGCTGTTTTTAATACCAATGTTTTTGGTGCAATTGATGTAATGAAGGCTGTCTTACCACAAATGCGTGAGCAAAAATCAGGAATAATTATAAATGTGACATCTATTGCTGGTTATATGGGGTTGCCTTTTAGAGGTCTATACTCTGCCACAAAAGGAGCTTTAGAAATTATTACTGAGGCAACAAGTATGGAGGTAAAACCTTTCGGAGTAAGAGTTGTAAACGTTGCTCCTGGAGATTTTGCTACCAATATTGCAGCAGGAAGATACCACACACCAGTTTTTGAAAAATCTGCTTACAAAGAAAACTATCAGAAGAATTTAGATTTGATGGATGCGCATGTAAATAGTGGTATGAATCCTTTAGAAATGGCAAAAGCAGTTCATAAAATTATAAATTCTAAAAACTCAAAAATTCATTACAAGGTTGGTGGGTTTATGGAGAAATTTTCCATTGTTTTAAAGCGAATATTACCGGATAGAACTTATCAGAAAATCTTAATGAATCATTTTAAACTATAATTTTCTAACTATTTATAAGTAAGTGAAAAAATAGTTTTAGTTCACTTCTTAAATTTATAAGCAAGTAACTATCTTTGCGTTAAGAATTGATGCGTTTGTTTGAGCTCTTTTGTGAAGAATGCACAAAAAGCGAGTGCGTAAAGCCCGTTAAAACGCCCAAAAAAAGAACAATTACAACTAAATATATATAAATGAAATTTTTTATTGATACTGCAAATTTAGAGCAAATAAAAGAAGCACAAGCTTTAGGTATTCTAGATGGAGTTACTACAAACCCATCTTTAATGGCAAAAGAAGGAATTACTGGTGAAGCTAACATTATTAACCATTACAAAGCAATTTGTGAGTTGGTAGATGGTGATGTTTCTGCAGAGGTAATTTCTACAGATTTTGAAGGAATGGTTAGAGAGGGAGAAGCTTTAGCGGCTTTAAATCCTCAAATTGTGGTAAAGTTGCCGATGATAAAAGATGGTGTAAAGGCATGTAAGTACTTTTCATCTAAAGGTATAAAAACAAATGTAACATTAGTGTTTTCTGCAGGTCAAGCTTTATTGGCAGCAAAAGCAGGTGCAACTTATGTTTCTCCATTTATTGGTCGTTTAGATGATATTTCTACGGACGGTATGAACTTAATTGAAGAAATTCGTTTAATTTATGATAACTATGGTTTTGAAACCGAAATTTTAGCAGCTTCTGTGCGTCATACAATGCACATTATTAACTGTGCAAAGTTAGGTGCAGATGTTATGACCGGCCCTTTAAGTGCAATTGAAGGTTTGCTCAAGCATCCTTTAACAGATATTGGTTTGGCTAAATTTTTAGCAGATTATCAAAAAGGAAATTAATCAACTTAGTTGGTTTTTACATAAAATTAGTCAGAAAGTAGAAAAAGTTATTTTTTACTTTCTGACTTTTTTGTCTCTAATAACTTTTTGACTTTGTAACTTTGTCATTTTATAATTTATAAAAATGTATCCAAAAAAAGAACTTGCACAATTAGTAATTTCAGCTTGTTATCAATTTAATATTGATACGGTTGTAGTTTCTCCTGGTTCACGAAATGCCCCGTTAACTATTGGTTTTTCAAATCATTCAGAAATTGAAGTTTTTAGTTTAGTGGATGAACGTTGTGCTGCTTTTTTTGCTCTAGGTATTGCTCAACAAAAACAAAAACCAGTTGCAGTATTATGCACCTCAGGTTCTGCTTTATTGAATTATTACCCAGCAATTGCTGAAGCTTTTTATAGTGATATACCTTTGGTAATTATTTCGGCTGATAGACCAAAACATCTTATTGATATTGGAGATGGGCAAACCATCAGACAAGAAAATATTTTTGAAAATCACATTTTGTTTTCTGCAAACCTTGTAGAAAATCCAAAGTTTATTGCAAGAAATTCGCAATTAATAGGTGAAGCATTACAAATAGCAAATTCACAAAAAGGACCAGTGCATATTAATGTTCCTTTTGATGAGCCTTTGTACGAAACTGTGCAAGAAATGAAAACTTTTCATTTTCCGAACATTTCTATGAGTTCTTTAGATAATTCAAATATCAATTATAACAAATTAGCTTCAATTTGGAATACGGCAGATAAAAAAATGTTGTTAATTGGAGTGAATTATCCAGATGAGGATTTACAACAACTAATGGATTTGTATTCTGAAGATGATTCTGTATTGTTATTGACGGAGTCAACCTCTAATTTGCATCACAATAAAGCTATAAATGCCATAGATCAGTTGATATTTTCTATGGATGATGAACAGTTCAAAGAATTGCAGCCAGATATTTTAATCACTTTTGGAGGAATGATAGTTTCAAAACGAATCAAACGTTTTTTAAGAGATTATGCTCCAAAACATCATTGGAATATTGATGAGAAAAAAGGAACAAATACGTTTTTTTGTTTATCAGAATTTATTCAAACAAAGCCTGTAGATTTTTTTAATAATTTTAATAAAATCATTTCTAATAAAGAAAGTAATTATCAACCAAAATGGTTGAAAGTTAGAGATAAAAGAAGAATAAAACACGATTTATATTTATCAAAAATTGCACATTCAGATTTAAAAGTATTTGAACAAATTTTACAAAAGATTCCAAATAATTCGCAATTACAAATAAGTAATAGTGCAATTATTAGATATGCTCAAATGTATACTATTGATAGTAGTTTAGAAGTATTTTGCAATAGGGGAACAAGTGGAATTGATGGTAGTACATCAACTGCAATTGGGGCAGCTTTAGCAAGTGACAAGCAAACCATTTTTATTACTGGTGACTTAAGTTTTTTCTACGATTCTAATGCACTTTGGAATAAAAATATTCCTTCTAATTTTAGAATTATATTAGTGAACAATTCTGGAGGTGGAATTTTCAAAATAATTCCTGGTCCGTCAACAACAAATGCTTCTAAATATTTTGAAACCCCACATTGTTTAACCGCGGAGCATTTGTGTAAAATGCATAATTTTGAGTATTTGCAAGCTTCATCCACTAAAACGGTTAAAGAGCAATTAAATGCTTTTTTTGAAGTAGCAGAAAAACCAAGGATATTAGAAATTTTTACCCCAAGTATGAAGAATCATACAATTTTAAAAGACTATTTTAAATATATAAAATAATGGATTTACAAGAAGGAGAAAACGATTTTCAAGAAAATGATTATAACTTTAAAGAAGGAGATAAGGTAAATTTAATAATTGAAACTGAAACTGGTTTAGGTTATACTGTTTTAATTAATGAAGAGTTTGATGGTTTACTTTTTAGAAGCGAAGTTTTTCAAGAGTTAGAAGAGAATATGGAGATTACCGGATATATAAAAAATATTCGTGAAGACGGAAAAATAGACGTTTCTCTTCGTCCACAGGGATTTAGAAATGTTATTGGTTCTGATGTAGAAAAAGTATTGGATAAGTTAAAAAGCAGTAGAGAAGGGTTTATTTTAATTACAGATAAAAGCTCACCAGATTCCATTCGTTTTCATATGAAAATGAGTAAGAAAGCATTTAAGAAAGCAATTGGTAATTTATACAAGCAAAAGCTAATTGTCATAGAAGAGGATAGAATTGTTTTGGTGAAGTAGATTTATTGTAATTTTAATAAATGAATTCTAGATTAATTTCTTTAGACTTTTTTAGGGGCTTTACTATTGCTGCAATGATAGTTGTGAATGATCCAGGAAGTTGGAAACATGTATTTAAGCCTTTAAGACATGCGGAATGGCATGGAGTAACACCTACTGATTTGGTCTTTCCTTTCTTTTTATTTATTGTGGGCATTTCAATAGTCTTATCGCTTTCGAAAATTGAAAAATTAGATTTCTCAACATATTTAAAAATTTCGAAAAGAACAATTATTCTTTTTGGTATTGGGATTTTTCTTTCTTTGTTTCCAAACTTTGATTTTAGTAACGTTAGAATTGTAGGGGTCCTTCAAAGAATAGCACTGGTCTACTTTTTATGCGCAATGATTTATTTGAATACGAAGCCTTTTTATCATTTATGGATAGCTGCTGTTCTATTAATTGTTTATTGGATTTTTATGACTAAAGTTCCTTTTGGAAATGCGTTGGCAGGGGTTTTGGAGCCTGGAAACAATTTTGCTGCTTGGATCGATCAGTTTATAACACCTGGTAAACTTTATCAAAAAACATGGGATCCAGAAGGTTTTTTTAGCACTATACCTTCAATCTCAACTGGAATATCGGGGATGTTTTGTGGGCATATTATTTTAAATAAAAATAAAAGTTTAAAAGACAAAATAATCTTGATTTATCTTTGTGGATCTCTAGCCCTATGTCTGGGAATGCTTTGGGATTTTAGTTTTCCGATTAACAAAAATATTTGGACTAGTTCTTATGTTCTTTTCACCTCAGGTTTAGCAATGCTTTTTTTAGCTTCTTTTATGTGGATTATCGATCATAAAAAAAATCAATCCTATAGTAAATTCGGAATTGTATTTGGGTCTAACGCCATCTTTGCATATATTCTACATTCTATACTTGCAAACCTATTTTATTTGCCAGTTATAGAAGGAAAAGGTATTCAGGAATGTTGGATGTATTTCGGAATTTCTACCGGATTAGATCCTCAGTTTATTTCACTTATTTGGGCCTTATTTTACACTTTTTTCATTTATGTAATTATAAAAGAGATGTATAAGCGAAAAATATTTATTAAAATTTAGTTCTTTAACAAGGAATATTATCTTAAAATGTATTTTCGATATTTATTATTTACTTAACCTTAAAATATTTTCATAAAAAGCATCAGAATTTGGGTCGGATGGATCCATTTTCCCATATCCAATTTTGTAATATTTTAGAGCTTTTTCAGGTTGTTTTCCACTTTCATAATATCTACCAATATAGTAGTCGCCTAAAGGAGAACTAGGAAATAATTTTAAAATCATTTTACCAAATTCGCGTAATTGATCTCCGTTTTCTTTCTCAATTATAATCTTTTCTACAGCATAAATATCACGTTCTCTTATACCTAAATTACTTCCAAAAAGGAATTCAATTTCTAGATATTTATTCTCTAGATAAGAAATAGCGTCAAAAGGAGGCAGGTCCTTAATATTTTTATCAAACTCTTCTTTTGAAATTGCAGAGTAAATTTCAAAGATTTCATTAAGAGCCCTTGGTATTGCCTCGCTAATCGCAGAAACGCTACTCTTAGTCGTAATTGTATCGTTTATAATATTAAAATTTTTTAATTTAAGTGAAGATAAACCAGCTTGTAATTCTCCAATCTTTGTTTGTTTTTTTACTGAAAAGGAACTACTGTTATTTGTGTATAAATAAAAAGTATTATCTTCTTTCAGAAACTTTTTTAGGTTATAAGATTGTAGTTGTTGTCCTATAAAATCTGAAAAAGTTGGGTTTATGCAAATGTATGAATTTATAAATGGTACAGATTCTTTCAAGTAATGGCTAATTAAATTAGCAGAAGTCCCTTCTCCTATCAATGAAATAAAAGGAGAGGTTCTGTAGTTACTCTCCATATAAAAGAGCACCTCATCTCGCACAAATTGATAAAAAGCAATGTTACTACCCGTTAAGCTACCATTTTTTGTATTAAAATAAGTGTCTTTTTTTCTAGTTTTATCCATAGAAATTCCAACAACTATTTGTTTTGGAGCTTTGTCCTTTGCAGCAAATAAAATAGAGTTACCAACGTAAGTATCAAATAAATACTCTGAATCAAAAACAATAGCGAGCGGATAGTTTTTGCCATCCTCTTCTTCATAACCTTTTGGTAAGTAAATTTTAATATTTCTTTTAGTTTCTAACATGTCAGAATCTAAATTTTTTTCAATTAATTTTTGTGAAAACCCATTAAAGAAAAAAAGTATACATATTAGGGTGAACGATTTCTTTATCATAAATTTGAATCTTTTATTTTTGTAACCAATTTTTTTATTCTTCTGTAAGAACGTCCAAAATACAAAATTATGATACAACCCAAGTGGAAAACTGTTAAAGAGTATGAAGATATTACGTATTCTAAATGCAATGGAGTTGCCAGAATAGCTTTTAATAGACCTAATGTTAGAAATGCTTTTAGACCTAAAACTACCAAAGAATTATATGATGCTTTTTATGATGCGGGTGAAGATACAGATATTGGGGTTGTGCTACTTTCTGCAGAAGGTCCTAGTTCAAAAGACGGAGTGTATTCCTTTTGTTCTGGTGGAGATCAAAAGGCACGCGGTCATCAAGGTTATGTTGGAGATGATGGTTATCATAGATTAAATATTTTAGAAGTTCAGCGTTTAATTCGTTTTATGCCAAAAGCTGTAATTGCAGTAGTGCCGGGTTGGGCAGTTGGAGGTGGACATAGCTTACATGTGGTTTGTGATTTAACTTTGGCATCTAAAGAACATGCTATTTTTAAACAAACAGATGCAGATGTAACTTCTTTTGATGGTGGTTATGGTTCTGCTTATTTGGCAAAAATGGTTGGACAAAAAAAAGCAAGAGAAATTTTCTTTTTAGGAAGAAATTATTCAGCCCAAGAAGCGTATGAAATGGGGATGGTAAATGCTGTTATTCCTCATGAGGAATTAGAGTCTACTGCCTATGAGTGGGCGCAAGAAATTTTAGAAAAAAGTCCAACTTCCATAAAAATGTTAAAATTCGCAATGAATTTAACGGATGATGGGATGGTTGGTCAACAAGTTTTTGCAGGTGAAGCAACACGTTTGGCATATATGACTGATGAAGCAAAAGAAGGAAGAGATGCTTTTCTAGAAAAAAGAAAACCAAATTTTCCTAAAAAATGGATACCATAGCCAATCAATATTTGTTGAAGTTAGCAATTTATAATTAATTAGTATGAAATCACAAATAGTTACTTTTTTAATAAAATGTCCAGATCAAAAAGGATTGGTAGCCAAAATTACCAGTTTCTTTTATGAAAAAGGATTTAATATTTTAAGTTGTCAGCAATATGTTAATTCTATTGAAGATACTTATTTTATGAGAGTGCGTTTAAATGCCGAAGGAATAAATTTAACTAAAGAACAATTAGAAAATAGTTTTTTAGACTTGGCTAGGCCTTTAAATTTTGATTGGTCTGTTAATTATGGAGATAAAAAACAGAATGTTGCAATTATGGTTTCGCATACAAGTCATAATTTATATGATTTGCTAGAACGTGCTCATGAGGGGCGTTTAAATTGTAACGTAACAATGGTTATTAGTAATCACAATAAATTAAGACATATTGCAGATATGTTTAATGTGCCCTTTTACCATTTGCCTATAACAAAAGAAACAAAAAAGGTTCAAGAAGCTCAGGTAAAAGAATTGTTAGATACAAATCAAGTAGATTTGGTAATTATGGCGAGATATATGCAAATATTATCTTCTGATTTTATCAACCACTATCCAGAACGAATTATTAATATTCATCATTCATTTTTACCCGCTTTTCAGGGGGCAAACCCTTACAGAAAAGCATATGAAAGAGGTGTAAAGTTAATAGGGGCAACAGCGCATTACGCAACTGTAGATTTAGATGAAGGTCCTATAATAGAGCAAGATGTAAAACCTGTAACGCATGAAAGTACACCAACAACTTTAAAAATAATTGGTGCGGATATAGAAAAATTAGTGTTGGCAAAGGCGGTAAAAAACCATTTAAATCAGCAGATAATCGTTTCAGGAAATAGAGCAATTGTTTTTCCAGAAGCAGGAGAATAGTTTAGATAGCAGTCTACAGTTATCAGTTTGCAGACAAGAAAAATAATAATTACGAATTTAGAGTTAGTAATTGCATATGAAAATAATCTGTATTGGGCGCAACTACGCAAAACATATAGAAGAATTAGCAAACGAAAAACCTGAAAAGCCTGTTGTTTTTTTAAAGCCAGATTCAGCTATTTTACCAAGAAAAAATCCCTTTTTTATTCCTCCATTTTCTAATGATGTGCATTATGAAGTGGAAGTTTTGGTTAAAATTAATAAAGTTGGTAAACATATAGATGTCAAGTTTGCGCATAAATATTATGATGAAATTGGTTTAGGAATCGATTTTACTGCAAGAGATGTTCAAGCAAAATGTAAAGAAAAAGGATTGCCTTGGGAAAAAGCCAAAGCATTTGATGGAAGTGCAGTTGTAGGGGAGTTTTATCCGAAGGAACAATTTGATTTAGATAACTTAAAATTTCAATTGTATAAGAATGATGAAATTGTTCAAGATGGAAATACAAATGCAATGTTGTGGCCTACCGATGAAATAATTTCCTATGTCTCTCAATACTTTACCTTAAAAAAAGGAGATATTATTTTTACAGGAACGCCAGCAGGAGTTGGTAAGGTTTTAGAAAATGATGTTTTAAAGGGAGTGCTTGCAGAAAAAGAAGCTTTTAACATCAGGGTTAAGTAAGTAATCGTAAGTTTTAAAAACCTTTTAAATACTTTGTATTTTTTAAACTTTGGTTTTTAGATACTTCAAAAGAAAAAGCATGAAAGCAGAAATAATTACTATTGGCGATGAAATACTAATAGGTCAAATTGTAGATACTAATTCACAATGGATTGGTCAGCAGTTGAATAAAATAGGAGTTTCAGTATATCAAATTACTTCTATACAAGATGATAAGCAACATATATTAAATGCGTTTAAAGAAGCCCAGGAAAGAGTAGATATTGTTATTATTACCGGTGGTTTAGGGCCAACAAAAGATGACATCACAAAAAAAACAATTGCAAGCTTTTTTAATGATGATAAGGTTAGAGAATATCCAGAAGTTATAGCGCATATAAAAGGGCTCTTTAAAAAGATGAATCACCCGTTTAGAGAAGTTCAACGCACACAAGCACAATTGCCTTCAAAAGCGACGTATTTACAAAACGATTTTGGTACAGCGCCAGGAATGTGGTTTTATGAGAACGAGACAGTTTTTGTGTCACTTCCGGGAGTACCTTATGAAATGAAAGGTTTAATGACCAATCAAGTTTTACCAAGAATTCAAAAGCAATTTAAATTACCTGTTATCATTCATAAGACAATTATGACTTATGGCGTGGGAGAAAGTACTATTGCGGAGAGAATTGAAGATTTCGAAAACAACTTACCATCTTTTATTAAGTTAGCCTATTTACCGTCATTTGGTAGAGTGAGATTACGTTTATCTGCTAAAGGCGAGCATAGAGAAATACTTGAAAAAGAACTCGATAAAAAAGTGAAAGCTCTGTATAAACTAATTCCAGAGATTATTACAGGTTTAGATGATGATCGTTCTTTAGAAAAAAGAGTAGGCGAACTGTTACTTAAAAGTAATACTACCATTTCT
>Ga0115572_10000342_pt1 | contig 39759 bp, 36 predicted proteins | sample COGITO_mtgs_1206_FD_88681 | JGI IMG/M metagenome (GOLD analysis project Ga0115572, IMG submission 88681) | Pelagic marine microbial communities from North Sea - COGITO_mtgs_120607 | ecosystem: Environmental > Aquatic > Marine > Epipelagic | place: Germany:Helgoland, sampling site Kabeltonne... | reverse complement strand
TTACGAGTACTCTATGTCAGCATATACCACTGTTGGTTTCAGTGCTGGTCAACAAGTTGCAGTTGCTGAAGATGGCTATGTTGTTGCTAAGTTAAATTACTACTTCCAAGGTATTGATAATACCAGTTGGGTACTAGGTTTAAGCGCAGGTGTAAAAGAGGAAGATGGGGACTGCTTGGTGTTTTGTGAAAAGAAAGACACTGAACAAATAGAAGGCACCGTAGGTATACATGTGGGCTATCAATTTTAAAAAAGGCAGCGAAAGCTGCCTTTAATCTTTATAAACTAACTTAAAAAGTGTAGTTATACTGCGCACCAAATAAGTACGCGTGGCCATTTGACTCAAATCCCCACTGTTGCATTAATTTATCAGGCTCAGTGAACTTTTGCGTTTTACCACGTAAAATGCTCATACCGATATCTAAGTTTGATTGCTCGCTCATAGTGTAATTAACACCAAACGAGTACCAAAAACGGTCTGTATCTGGGATAGAGATAGACATGTGGTTTTTATCCGCAGGCGACTCATCATAGGCAATACCGGCACGCAATAATACAGCATCGTTGAACTGGTAATCAGCACCAATAGAGTAACGCATTGCGTCAGAGAAGTTCTCTTCTTTAGAGAATACAGGCGTATCACGACCTTCAACTTGCGCTTCTAACTTGTCAAAGCTTTCCCAACCTGTCCACATTACACTGTAATGTAAACCTGTTTTATCATCTAACTGATGAGAACCAGAAAACTCAGCAATCGCTGGTAAAGTGATTTCAACACTGCCAGGAATACTTGCCCCAGCAAGGCCATTGAATGGCGCTGACGCAGGCAGTTGATTTGAATATTGACCATCAAAAGTAATATCAGTTTCACTGCGGTAGTTAAACCCAAAACGGCTATTTTGGTCTAGTTGGTACATTGCACCCACGTTCCAACCAAAGCCTGTATCGTCACCTTCTAAATGAACCGCTTCTGTTTGAGCTGGCACACCAAACGGGTTAGCACCAAAGTTACGAATAATTTTTGCATCAGCATAAATATAATTTAAGCCTAAACCAACGCTAAATTGTTCGTTGATTTTATATGAACCACTTACGTTCATATTAACAGTGACAATTTCTGTTTCACCCGCTAATTGACCTGCAGGATAATCCGCATCAAATTCAGTAGCTAAACCAAAGTTAGAAAAGGCGCCAAAACCAACTGAAAACTTATCATCTACAGGCATGACAAAGTAGCCCGCTGGAATAACAGCTGAAGGCGCGATGCTGCTATCATTTAATTGATTAGGATTTGTTGATGCATTGCTCGCTTGTGTGCCGCGTAAACTAACATCAGGAATTACCGCAATACCTGCGACACTGAGTTGTTTTTCTTTAAAAACTGACATCAACGCAGGGTTACGCGCTACAACCGATGCATCATCAGCAACAGACGCTTCACCTGCGTATGCGCGCCCTAGGCCTGACGCATTTTGCTCTGCTAACTGAAAGGCAGCGGCAAAGCTGTCGGCAGACACAACAGCAAAAGATGCTGCAATAAGAGTTTTAGTAAATTTCATTGTGTTTCCTTAACCAAACAAAGTTTGGATACCCATGTGTATTATTTTTAACCTGCGTACAGGTTATTTAGGATCAAGTCACTATATTCAAAACTTTGCTACACTACCTTAATTTTTATCGAAAAACTGTAACAATTCGTTATAAAACCACATAAAACCTGTTTTTTAACACCTAAGTAACAGTTTTTTAAAACTCATCGGACAAGATGGACAACCACGCAAATACAATTAATTATCATTTGCGTTGACTTGAGGTTTTTAGCCTATTAGACTATTTGCAATGTTCTATTTTGAATGGAAAAGCAATGGAGATTGGATTTATTGCTGCGGCACTTATTTTTTGTGGTGCCAGCGTGTACTGCTTTTGCAAAGCCAATTTTTGCGCCTGCACGAGAGCCGGAGAATGCGATAATCCCGTTAACCATTATTGGTTAGGCGCGATTGCGGCTGCATTTGTCGCACTAATGTGTTGCTGCGCAGCTCTTCACTCTGAGCAAGGCACCTTGCTGTGGCTGGTATTGATGGTGAGTTGTTTTGGCGGAGCATTACTCTCGGCCAAGCATTCAGCCAAAAAGCGCTGCAAAAATACTAAGCGAGCAAATGCTCTTTTAACAAACGAGCCAAATTAAGCTGATAATCCAACGGCTTGATACTTGCTATGATTTTTAAATCATGACCTTCTGCCGATAAGTCGACGTCTTTTGGTGTAATATGGTGGTTATGTTTTGCATTATAAAATACTTTAACACTGGGTTTGATTGGATTTTCCTGATTTCCTTGGGTAACCAGACCTAACCGTTCATTGGTCAGTTTTACAACTGTGCCGACAGGGTGAACACCTAAACACTTTATAAAACGTTGCACCAATTCACTGTCAAAAAGATCTTTATTACTGAGTAAATAACGTAACACGTTGATTGGCTCAGTGCCAAGTTGATGAGGCCTATCTGAACTCATTGCATCATACACATCAACAATCGCCATGATCCGCGCCGGACGACTAAGCTTTTCTGCGCTGATCCCTCGAGGGTAACCGCTACCATCAAGTCGTTCATGATGATTGACTATCATATCAAGCATCAATGGCGTTATGCCTTTTTCGCCCTTAACAAGCCCCAAGCTCTGCACAACATGCTTTTTGATAGCTTGCATTTCAAGGTCATTCACTTCTTCTGTTTTTGAGAAAATACCTTGAGGCAACTTTGCTTGACCCAAATCATGCAGTAATGCACCCATCGCAAGCTCTTGCACAATCGCTTCTTTGTAACCTAAGTACTTAGCAAAAACAGTGACTAAAATGGCGCAGTTGGTCATATGACGCCAATTATACATATCTTTATCTTTTATACGGGTAAGTATTGCCATGGCATTGTGATTACGAAAAACTGATGCCACGATATCTTTGGCAATATCGTCTATCAGCGCAAAGTTCATTTTTAAGCCTGAGGTCACATCACCATATAAATTTTGTAACTTTCGATTGTGCTGATCGTAAGTCACACTTGCCTTTGTAAACTCCTGCTCAACACTAATTGCTTTTTTTGCTTTTGCTGGCTTCGCTTTTACCGCAGGCTTTTTTTCGGGGGACGCTTGTGGCTTAGGTTGGTACTTAGCCGGAATCTTGACATCGCTTTGGGTGAAATCTATAACAAGCTCAGCAACACCTTCAGCGACTAATCGCTTAATAATCGACTTATCACGCACCAATCCACGTGTTTTTATTTTTATGCTATCGACACCCTCATATTGCTTGCTGACACTGTCAACAAACATACCCGGCACAAGCTCAGAAATAGGAAGGGAAATAAGCATAAATGTGGCTGTGTTACTTTTATAAAAACGAATATATTATTATCAACTAATAACAATAAATGTCTACAGGTAAAACACCGAATACGAATTATGGATTAGTTTTTGAATTGCGTGACAAACATAAAGTTCGTTGAAGTGGATTAAGCAGGTTGGTAATAAAGCGTACCTAGGCTCTTGTTACCAGAACCTAGGTGGAATCAATTTACTCTTGGAAGTAGGTGCCCCAGCCGTCGTACTCAACGCCTGTATCAATAGCAAGCTGTGCAAGCTTATCAACATCTTCCATAATTACATCAACATCAAGCTCAGCTTCAACAACAATGTCAAAACCCCAGATTTTTGCGCCATCTTCAAGCTCTAGCTCAGCAGGCTCTTCCACGTCATAGCCTAGTTTAAATGCCGCTAACGCTGCTTGTTCAAGCTTTACAAAGTCTTCACAAACAAAGTGGTGCTCTACTTCGTAAAGGATTTCAGGATCAGAGCCATCTTCTAATAAAGAAGATACAATGTCTTCACTAATTTCACGCCAATTTTCCATTACTTTTCTCTCACTTGGGCATCTAATTCGGTTATTCTAGCAGCCATCATAGTATGAATACGACTTGCGTGTTCACGCGCACCGATTTCTTTATCAAGGTGCTGAGGTGCTAACATGTCTATATAGATTGTACCATTGTCCCAACGATTTAGCTTAATGGTTTTATCGGTTGTGCTCATACAAACGGGTACAACTGGTACATCTGCATTCATGGCTGTATGAAATGCTCCCGTTTTAAATGGCAGTAAGCCGCGCCCATAGCTTCGAGTGCCTTCTGGAAACATCCAAATAGACAATCCTTTATGTTTAATTTTTTCAGCTGTTTTAGAAATTGTCCCTGCTGCTTTAGAGCGATTACCTCTATCAATGAGTATATTGCCAGATAGCCAATAAAGCTGACCAAAAAATGGGATCCACTTCAAGCTTTTTTTGCCCAAGCTAACACAGCTTTGCGGCACTGCACCGGGTATTGTGAATAAGTCATAGCTATTCTGATGATTTGCAACGTACACAGCTGGGCCTGTATTTTGTGCATCAGGGTGGCGCGTAATTACAACCTTTACACCCAACATTTTAGCCATTGAGCCAAACCAACTTGATATAACATGTACATTGTTTCTATGGAAGGGTTTAACTACACACAGTAATAAGCCACAAAAACAACTTACTAATATAAACAAAGCCATGATTAAAATACGAATAAAAGCTAACACAAATACACTCCAATAATAAAAGCGTCGGCATTATAACTTTATTTTAGCCGCTAAACGAGCTTTAAGCGCACACTTGTACGCTTAAATTCCTCATCATTAAAAATAAAACGGCCCGCATTGTGCGGGCCGTTTGTGAACAGATAAAAGTATCGCTATTCTGCCTGTGCCGGATCAGTACCTTCATCATTGTCAATCAGCTCGACCTCAGCCTCATCAACGCGCTGCAAGCCTCTGGGTAACTTATTACCTCTGCGCCCGCGCTCGCCATGATAATGCTCAAGATCGCTCGGTTTCAGTGTTAACTTACGCTTACCGGCATGTAGTGTGACACTCGAGCCTTGTGGTACAACGGCAAGCACTTTTACAAATTCTTCTCGGGCTTGTACCTTAGCACTAGGTATAGAGATAATTTTATTGCCCTTACCTTTACCCAGCTTAGGTAAATCACGAAGTGGGAACAGTAGCATCCTGCCCTCGTTTGAAATCGCCATACAATAATCTGTAGCAACATCATTAACCCGAATAGGTGCTAATAACTGCCCACCTTTTGGCACACTAACTAGCGCTTTACCGTTTTTATTCTTACTGACTAAATCGATAAAATCAGTAATAAAACCATAGCCAGCGTCTGAAGCCATTAGTAAGGCTTGCTTATCTTCTCCCATTACAACGTGCTCAAAATTAGCACCTGTAGTTAGATTAAAGCGCCCTGTCATTGGCTCACCTTGACTTCGTGCTGAAGGCAAACCGTGCGCATCAGTGGCAAATGCACGCCCTGCAGAGTCTAAAAATACTGCGGGTTGATTACTCTTACCCCGTGCCGACGCTTTATATTCATCCCCTGCTCGGTAGTTAAGGCCTTCAACATCTATATCATGGCCTTTACCAACGCGTGCCCAGCCTTTTTCAGACAGCACTACAGTCACTGACTCTGACGGGATGAGATCTTTCTCACTAAGAGCTTTAGCCTCAATACGTTCAACTACTGGAGAGCGTCGATCATCGCCGTATAACTCAGCTGCTTCTTGGATCTCTTTTTTAAGTAACGTTGACATACGGCGATCTGAACCTAACGTTAACTCAAGCTTGTCACGCTCTTTTGCTAACTCGTCTTGTTCACCACGAATTTTAAACTCTTCAAGTTTTGCTAAATGACGTAACTTTAACTCTAAAATCGCTTCAGCTTGAATATCTGTGATACCAAAACGCTCCATAAGAACAGGTTTTGGCTTATCTTCAGTACGAATTATTTCAATCACTTCGTCGATATTTAAAAAGGCCGCTAATAAACCTTCTAAAATATGTAACCGAGCGAGAACTTTATCCAAACGATGCTGCAAGCGACGACGCACTGTTTCACGTCTAAATACCAGCCATTCAGTTAAAATACTGCGTAAGTCTTTTACTTGTGGACGACCATCAAGGCCTAGCATGTTTAAATTAACACGGTAATTTTTTTCAAGATCGGTAGTAGCAAATAAATGAGCCATCAGTGGCTCTGCTTTTATTCGATTTGACCGTGGGATAATAACAATGCGTGTTGGGTTTTCATGATCTGATTCATCACGTAAATCCGCCACCATTGGCAATTTTTTGGCATTCATCTGTGCGGCAATTTGCTCAAGTACCTTACTACCAGAGCACTGATGCGGTAACGCAGTGATAACAATATCACCTTGCTCCTGTGTATACACAGCGCGCATTTTTATAGAGCCACGCCCCGTTTGATAAATCTTTTGAATATCAGCTTTAGGAGTAATTATTTCAGCATCTGTTGGGTAATCAGGCGCATGAACAAGTTCTAGAATTTCATTCAGCTCTGTCTTGGGCTTATCAAGTAATAAACAACAGGCGCTGGCCACTTCGCGTACATTGTGAGGTGGAATGTCAGTTGCCATACCCACAGCAATACCTGTGATACCATTAAGCAATATATGCGGAAGACGCGCAGGCAGCACTTGCGGTTCATTCATAGTACCGTCAAAGTTTGGAGTCCAATCGACAGTACCTTGGCCTAACTCTTTAAGTAATACTTCAGAAAACTTAGATAAACGAGCTTCGGTATAACGCATTGCAGCAAAAGATTTAGGATCATCAGCAGCACCCCAGTTACCTTGACCATCCACAAGCGGGTATCGGTATGAGAATGGCTGTGCCATTAACACCATAGCTTCATAACAGGCACTATCACCGTGTGGGTGGTATTTACCAAGTACGTCACCAACGGTACGCGCTGATTTTTTATATTTAGCCGCAGCTGATAAACCCAGCTCACTCATAGCATAAATAATACGACGCTGAACTGGTTTTAAGCCATCACCAATATGTGGTAATGCTCTATCCATGATTACATACATGGAATAATTCAAATAGGCGTCTTCGGTAAAACGCCCCATTGTTTGTTGCTCAATTCCTTGCATCAGCAAGGTATCTGTATCACTCATCAAAGCCTACCTAATTTTTTTTATAGCTTACACGGTAGATCACATTGGCATAATCATCGGAGATCAATAAGCTGCCATCGGCAAGTTCTGCAAACGCAACCGGACGACCCAACGTTTCTTCGTTTTTCATAAAGCCCGTTATAAACGGCGTGTATTTTATCACACGTCCTTGCTCAATAGTGGCAACAGCCACTTTATATCCTGATTTTTTACTGCGGTTCCACGAACCATGTTCAGCAACAAATAACTGCTGCTGATAGTTTGCTGGAAATTGTTTTGACTTATAAAAATGCACACCTAATGGAGCAACATGGGCACCAAGCGCTAAAGCCGGTGCTTTATAATCTGTAATACTTTTACCTATACCAAATTCGGGATCTAAGATTGAACCAGCATGAACGTACGGAAAGCCAAAATGTTCACCCTCTTCGCTAACACGGTTAATTTCACAAGGTGGCAGGTCATCGCCCATCATATCGCGGCCATTATCGCTGAACCAGAATGCTTGCGTACTAGGGTGATAATCAAACCCAACTGAGTTTCGCACCCCTTTGGCAATAGTTTGAATCTCTTTTGTGTCTACATTTAATGAAAATATACGCCCATATTTTTCGTTTTCAGCACACACATTACATGGTACGCCAACAGGCACTATCAACTCACCCGTTGGTGAAAAGCGAATAAACTTCCAACCATGGTGGCGATCAGTAGGAAATTGATCATAAACCACTTCATACGTTGGTTTTTTTAAGTGTTTATCGATATCTTTAAAACGGATGATTCGCTCAACTTCCGCAACGTACAAGTCACCGTTTTTCATTGCCAGACCCGAGGGCATATTCAAGTCTTTAGCAATCACTATTTTTTTATCTGCAACGCCATCGCTATTGTGGTCAATCAACGCATACACGTTACCCGCTTTGCGAGACCCCACATATACTATGCCTTTTTTTGATACCGCAAGTTGCCGTGCATTTTCAACATCATCTGCAAACAAGCTAATTTTAAACCCGTCAGTGACAGTTAGCTCTTTAAGTATGTCCATAGCAATAGCTGGCATACTTAGGCATCCTAGTATAACGAATATCATGCGTAATTTATTCATACACTTCTACCCTATTTCGGCCCTTTGTTTTAGCTGCATACAAGGCTTTATCTGCTTGCTTCAGTAAGTCTTTAAATGTGTCAGTTTGACTGCTTTTTTGAGTAACTCCCAAACTAACAGTGACTTTTGCTGTTTGACCATTTTCACAATCTATTGTCTCTTTTTCGATTGCGCTTTTGATGCGATATGCAATTTCAGTTGCTTCTATTTGATTTGTATTATTTAGCACAACTAAAAACTCTTCTCCGCCAATCCTTCCTAAACAATCATTATCACGAATAGCTTGTTGAGCTAATATCACCACTCTTTTTAAAACAAGATCCCCCACAGGGTGACCATATTCGTCATTAATTCTTTTAAAGTGGTCCAAGTCAAAACTAATAAGAGAGAAATGAGTGTCCGTTTTCGATAGCTCCTGCCATTGCTGCTCTGCTAAGTCCATTATTTTTCTACGATTTGCAACACCTGTTAAATAATCTGTATTGGCAAGTACGCTAAACTTTCGCTTAAGTCTGTATTGGCGCCATGCAAAAAGCAAAAACACCACGGATAGTAATAATACGCTTACCATGATTGTTTTTTGGAGTACTTCCTGTTGCTCAAACTCTGTTAGTCTTGCGTCTTTTAGCTCTTTATCTTTTTCTAATAGTTGATTTTCAAGTTCGGTTTTTTTCAATTCAAATTGTACTTTATAGCGAGAGCGCGACAACTCTCTCATTTGATTAAAATACTGCTCATTGAGGTTAATATAAGCTTGTTGAAAAGCGACGGCTTGTTGAAACTCTCCTGTTAAAATGGCATGTCTACTTTGTAACTCAATGAGCTGGAGTCTAAAAGTAATACTATTTTGGACTGGGATGCTTTTAATTTTTTCTTCAACGCTGTCAAATGTTTGCAACGCTAAATCTAGCTCATTTTTTTCAATTTCTATTTGGGCTTGAATTAACTGGTATCTAATAATGCTTTTAATATCTTCGATTTCTGGTAACCAAGAGGCACTTAAATTCAAAAAATGCTCGGCTTCTACCAAATTGTCCAATGCTAGATAACCTTGAGTCAGTATAATATAAGCATAGTAATCAAAACTGGGGGTATTTAACTTATCATTTATTGTTAAGATCTTATTGGCTAGGTCATTTGCATCGTCAACTCGGCCAACATTTAAATACGTTTTAGCTAAGTAATAGTATGACACCATAATGTCAAACTTAAGGTCGTTTTCTAAAAAATATTTAAGCGCCTTTTCTTGTAGTTCTATCGCTTTATCATAATCAAACAACGCCTCATACGTCCGTGCAATACTACCATCAAGGTACGCTAACTTGAGTTTATTACCCGTTGTTCGGCGCAATGCGTAAGCCTTATAAAAGTAATCTATCGCATTAACTTCATCATGGTTATTTAAATAAAAATCACCTAAAGCCGCGTAAACATCTGCAATTAAAACGGTATCATTGAGAGGTTCAACCAGCTCCTTCGCTTTATTTAAGTTTGCTAATGCAAGTTCAGCATCCCCCAAATACATGTTTATATCTGATCTTATCATCCAGAAAGAAATCTGAGTTGTTATATCCAGCTCATCCAAATGCTCACTAATTTGCTGCTCTAAAACTTGAGCCTCGCTCAACTGACCATTAAAAAGGTAGTTTCTTGCGAGTTCAATTTGCAGCTTCGAATGTTGTAAATCAGTTAATTTCCCGGCATTTTTGCGAAGTAGATCCAATAGGTAATCAATGGCTAAACTTGGGTGTTTAATACTTTTTTTATCAGCCGTTACTATTTTTTCCTCTAACCATTTATCTTGCATGGCGCCAATACTAGTGGCTGATGCAAACAAACAGCAAACAAAGAAGCAGCTTATTGTTAAGCGATATACACTAGCTAGTGGTAAACTGCCATTTTGTTTTCGATACATAATATACCTTCGAGTTTATACTTGAGCGCGGTTTCCATGATCTTCTAACCATTGGCGTCGGTCAGAGGAGCGCTTTTTAGCTAGCAACATATCCATCATTTCTAAGGTCTGCTCTTCTTCATCCAGCGTCAGCTGCACTAATCTGCGTGTATTGGGATCCATGGTTGTCTCACGCAATTGTAAAGGGTTCATCTCACCCAACCCTTTAAATCGCTGTACATTCACTTTACCGCGTTTCTTTTCTGCTTCAATGCGCGCTAATATTCCCGTTTTTTCATCTTCATCGAGTGCGTAATACACATCTTTGCCAATGTCGATTCTAAATAGGGGTGGCATAGCTACATACACATGCCCTTCTTTAATTAAGGTAGGGAAGTGGCGCACAAATAATGCACATAAAAGTGTCGCAATATGCAACCCATCCGAGTCAGCATCTGCCAATATACATATTTTATTATAGCGCAAGCCTGAAATGTCATTTGAATCAGGGTCAATTCCTAGTGCAACCGAAATATCATGCACCTCTTGAGACGCTAATATTTGTCCTGACTCAACTTCCCATGTATTTAAAATTTTACCGCGCAGGGGCATTATCGCTTGAAACTCACGATCTCGCGCCTGTTTAGCTGATCCTCCAGCTGAGTCACCCTCCACTAAGAAAAGCTCAGTACGGTCATTATCAGCTGCACTACAATCAGTTAATTTACCTGGCAATGCAGGCCCTGCTGTTACACGTTTACGAACTACTTTTTTCGCCGCACGTAGGCGACGCTGCGCATTGGAGATACACAGTTCGGATAACAGCTCTGCGATATCTGTATGTTCATTTAGCCAAAGGCTAAATGCATCTTTAACTATCCCCGATACAAATGCTGAACAAGAACGTGACGATAGTTTTTCTTTGGTTTGACCGGCAAACTGTGGGTCTTGCATCTTAACCGATAAAACATAGCTACAACGCTCCCAAATATCATCAGGCGTTAGCTTTACACCTCGAGGAAGCAGGTTTCTAAATTCACAGAACTCACGCATTGCTTCAAGCAAACCTTGGCGAAGGCCATTAACGTGTGTACCGCCTTGTGCAGTTGGTATTAAATTCACATAACTTTCAGCAATTGATTCACCGCCTTCTGGCAACCATACAACCGCCCAATCAGCGCCTTCTGTCGAGCTTGAAAATTCACCAGTAAACGGGTCTTTAGGGATTACTTCATAGCCTTTTACAGCTTCATTTAAATAATCACGCAAGCCTGTTTCGTAATACCACTCTTGGGTTTCTTTTGTTTGCTTATTGATAAGCTTAATACGCAAGCCTGGGCATAAAACCGCTTTTGCTTTCAGTAAATGATGCAGCTTGGTCAGAGAAAAATTTGCCGAGTCAAAATAGCTTACATCAGGCCAAAACCTAACAGTGGTACCCGTGTTGCGTTTACCAACGGTACCAATCACGTTTAAGTCTTCAACTTTATCGCCATTTTCAAACGCCATCATAAATTGCTGGGCATCGCGACGAACAATCACTTCAACTCGCGTTGATAATGCATTTACAACTGAAATACCTACACCATGAAGACCACCTGAAAACTGGTAGTTTTTGTTTGAAAACTTACCACCAGCATGTAATTTGGTAAAAATGAGTTCAACACCCGGAATACCTTCTTCAGGGTGAATATCAATAGGCATACCACGGCCATCATCTGAGACTTCTAACGAGTTATCTTCATGCAGAATGACGTCTATTTTACTCGCGTGGCCCGCCATAGCTTCATCAACACTGTTGTCTATGACTTCTTGACCTAAATGATTCGGACGTGTGGTATCAGTGTACATACCCGGACGACGTTTAACTGGTTCTAAGCCATTTAATACTTCAATGGCTTCGGCGTTATAATTTTGCTGACTCATAGTTTTTATCTTTTTATGTGCTTAGCTATTTTTTACGTGATTTTAAGAAAGTCTACAATGCTTTCAAAGGTGCTCTCAAAGTTTTTAAAACTATGATCACCGCCAAACTCAATATGTTGTTTGCATTGCAAATAATATTTTACTGCCTGCTCAAATCCGAGTACTTCATCACCCGTTTGCTGTAATAAATACAGTAACGAGGGCTGCTTCAACTGTGCTACAAAGAGTGCTTTTAACGCATTAATATGGCTTTTATTTAGTTCGTAATGGGTATCCTGATACGGATTATAATTCGCCCCTAAAAATGAACTTAACAATAAAAACGGCTTAACTGCAGGATTTATTAGCACTGCAGGAAGCTGATACCTTTGTGATAAATAAGTGGCATAAAACCCACCTAATGAGCTGCCTATTAAAACCGAGTTTGGCGTTAATAGTTGCTCTAGTTGAATTATTGCATGCAATGGTTCGTGACTTAAACGCGGTACACAATATTCTACATTGTAGTGTGCCATATACTCGCCAAAGCGCACAGCTTTATATGACTTTTCACTGCTATTAAAACCGTGAATATAGATTACTCTTTTAACCATATCACATCCGTTTCACAACACACGCCACCTGTTTCAAGGCTTTTAGACACTGTAATCAATCGGTACGCAGGCCCGAGATTTTGCTGTGACCACTGCGGAGTATTTTTTGTAAATTGCACTGAACTGGCCGGTGTGGCAACTACATTTATGTCTCGAAAATGAAAGTTATAGTCATTATGAACATGACCATGAAAAAGCCAATTAACTTGATTGCTGTTGTTTAATACATTGAGTAATTGCGGACCATTTTCCAACATATGTTTATCTAAATAGCCATTAATAGACAAAGGGTTATGATGGCAAAAAGCAACACTTTGGCACTGTGATGATGCCAAGTAAGTAATAATGTCGTCCAAGTGATGCTGAGTGACCCATCCCGCAGGTGTGGCACCTTTTGAATTAAGAAGCATAACATCAAAACCATCTGCGCTAAGAAGCTTAGCATTTGAAATCTGCTTGTTACTTAACTGTGTCAGTAACTCAATCTCGTCATGATTACCTGGCAACCAAACGACTGGGCAGTCTAATGCTGATTGCTCAATTAATTGAGCAAATAAGTTATATGACTCTTGGCTGTGATCTTGTGTTAAATCCCCGCCAAAAATTACACAATCTAGGTTTTTCTTAGCCATATGCGACAAGCAAGCGGCGAAATGTTCAGCGGTATTTACACCAAAATATTCACCATCAGATTGTGCAAATAAGTGACTGTCAGTAATGTGTGCAAGTTTTAACGTCTTTGTCTCGAATTTTAAGCTCTCATCAAACCAAGCCATTATTTACATCCCAATTAAGTACAGAACGCCCGCTTTCAACGCATGCCACTAACCAGTCATAAAGGAATGCATTAAGCTGATATTTTTCATCTTTTTGATGCATTAGTGGATTGGGGTAACCATAAGAAGGCTTAATTCTTTGATGGTAATCATGATGGATAATTTCAGCCACCTTAGCGTCGTGATAAAGTCTGACCGTTAAAAAAAGAGGATTCATCCCTTTAATAGTACCCGATAGTTGAGTAATTGAGATATCCATGGTGTATTTAGCACAACCATCTATGTTTATTTCAAACTGATGCTCACCTAATTGAACCTGGCGTTTTTCTGCTACCTCTTTTTTAGCAGGCAATAACTTTAATGCCCGCAAGTAGTTGTGCTCACATAAAGTAAGATACTTAGGTAAACTTTGAATGTATCGTTGTTTCACTGCTGTTGCTGTCAAATTTGCGCCCTAAAGTTAGAGGTTAAAGGTAGCTTATTTAGATTGATTTAGTATGCGCTCACGATTTAACGCCAACCACTGCAATGAAATTACAGTAGCGGCATTGTCTATTTCGCCATTATTTAAGCGCGTCATGGCATCATTAAAACTTATAATGTGTGTTTTGATATCTTCACCTTCAGTTTCAAGACCAAAAATACCACTTTGTAAATTACTTAAATCAGCAAACGCTAAATACAAATATAACCGTTCCGTTGTCCCACCAGGACTAGATAAATAAGATAACATATACTCTAGATGCTGTAATTCAAGCCCTGCCTCTTCAAGTGCTTCGCGTTTGACCACGGCTTCATAATCGGTGCTTTGGTCTGTCATTCCAGCTATACATTCAAGCAACCACGGCGAGTCTTTACTACGCATAGCCCCAATACGAATTTGCTCAATAAGTAAAAGTTGATCTGTTTTAGGGTCATATGGCAATACAGCCACCGCATCTCCGCGCTCTAAAATTTCGCGTTTGATGGTCTCAGATTCTCCACCTGCAAACAGCGCATGCTTAAACTGGTATAAGTTAATTTTAAAAAAACCATCATAGAGGTTTTCAATTGGCTTCAGTTTTACATCATCATTGCTAAACTGATTGATTGTTTTGCTCGCCATTACAGCTCCATTATTTGTTGCTTAACTCAAAATGTTTGTGAACTATTATATTCTGTTACACTTGTTTGCGCTGTTTTACACAATTTTTTTGTTGTTATTTTACAAAACAGGTTAACATGCTTTTAGTACGCAAATTGTCTAAGGACTGAACGACCAATGAAAAAGAACATTTTATCTGCGCTGATCGGTTTATCATGTGCATTGACTGCTACAGCATCAAATGCTGAAGATCTATTACAAGTATACGAAATCGCCACTGCAAATGATCCCACTGTTTTAAAAGCAAAGGCCCAAGCTGATGCTCAAGCTTACAACAGTGACCGTGCTTTAAGTGCCCTACTTCCTCAAATCGGTTTCTCGATGGGTTATGAAAAAAGAGATGGCACGTCATATGATGGCACCGATGCCCTTGGTTATGCAAAAATAGACAGTGAATCTGACACCTTCAGCCGTGGTTTAACCTTAAACCAAACTCTTTTTGATTTAGGTGCATGGAACTCCCTTGGTATTGCAGATAAACAAGCTTTACAAGCAACAGCACAATATGACTTTGCACAACAAGACTTAATAGTACGTGTAGCTGATGGTTACTTTAACGTATTAAGCGCAATTGATAAGCTTGAATTTGTACAATCAGAAAAACGCGCTATTGAACGCCAGTTAGAACAAACAAAACAGCGTTATGCCGTTGGCTTAACAGCCATTACAGACGTTCATGAAGCTCAAGCGCAGTTTGATAACTCAGTTGCGCAAGAAATTGTTGCAAAAAATGGCGTTGAAACAGCACGTGAGCTACTTCGTGAAATAACCGGTAAATATCATGCAAAACTTGATATGTTAAATACTGAAACATTTTCTACTGTTAAGCCAAACAAACAATCAGCTGATTTCGTAAAAATAGCTGAGCAAAATAATTTAAATCTTCAAGTTGCAAAAGTTACTGTTGATATTGCTAAAGATCAGATCGATTTAGCTCAAGCTGGGCATTATCCAAAATTAACCCTAAGCGCAAGTTATGGCGATTCATTAAGTGATACTGCTCGCAACAATATGAAGCCTCGTGGTGATAGCACAACGGTAGGGCTTAACTTTAGTGTACCGATATACTCTGGTGGAGCAACAACGGCTGCTACAGACCAAGCACGTGCGTTTTATGTCGCAGCAAGTGAAGATCTAGCGTCTTCACTACGTGGCGTAACCCGCTCTGTGATTACATCTTACAACCAAGTTGTATCAGATATTGCGACCTTTAAAGCGCTTGAGCAAGCTGTTGTTTCTGCTGAAAGTGCGCTAAAAGCAACTGAAGCAGGCTTTGAAGTTGGCACACGTACTATTGTTGATGTACTTATCAGCACACAGAATCTATTTAATGCAAAAAGTAACTTAGCGAATGTTCGTTATCGTTATGTTGTTTCAACACTGCGCTTAAAACAAGCTGCAGGCACATTAACGAGTGAAGACTTAGTTGCTATTAACCAAGGGTTAAAAGAGATTTAATCTCAACCACTCCTAGTTAAAAGCCAGCATTATGCTGGCTTTTTTGTATTTTTTATCGCATACAGTTAAACTGCTTCTTTTAATTTTTGAGATGTGTTTTGTGGTTAACTCTTCCTCTTTTAAGCTATCTTTTTTAGGTCCCCGTTATTGGCTAACGTGGGTAGGTGTGTTTTTTCTTTACTTAATTTCATGGCTTCCGCAAAAGTTTCAGTTAGCCATGGGTAAAAATTTAGGTAGATTAGTTCATCGCTTTATGAAAAAGCGCAGGCATATTGCCGAAGTAAACGTCAAACTTTGTTTTCCAGAGTTATCAGCGCAAGAACAGCAGCAGCTTGTTTTAAAGAATATGGAAAATACAGGCATCGCGATGATGGAAACAGGGATGGCCTGGTGGTGGCCACAATGGCGAATAAACAAAGCATGCGGTTCTATCAAAGGCATTGAACACTTAGAGAGTATTCAGCGTTCAGGAAAAGGCGCGTTACTGTTAATACCTCATATGCTGCATTTAGAAATGACTGGCCGTGTAATGGGCATAAAGTGCCAAGGTGTTGGTTTTTACCGCCCCCACAACAATCCATTAATGGAATACTTTACTACAAAAGGCCGTTTACGTTCCAATGAGTATCTCGTTGGCAAACGAGATGTAAAAGGTCTATTACAAGCGCTTAAAAATAAAAAGGTTTGTTATTATTTGCCGGACCAGGATTATGGCCGTAAACGCTGTGAATTCGTGCCATTTTTTGCTGTACCCGACGCAGCCAGCACAACTGGAACCTTACTTTTTTCAGCAAGTAAACATTGCGACGTTGTCAGCCTTACAAGTCGCCGTGATGAACAGGGTAAATATCATCTGGAAGTATTACCAGTGCTCAATAACTTCCCTAGCGGCGATAATAAAACAGATGTCACGCGGGTTAATCAACGAATAGAGCAAGCAATAAATATAGCACCAGAGCAGTATATGTGGTTACACAGGCGTTTTAAAACTCGTCCTGATGAAAATGCACCGTCTTATTACAAGTAGCAGGTGACTTTGCGTTTTGAATATGATTTTATAAACAAAAACAAACAAGAGTATTAATTATGTGGTTTTGGGTTAAGCATTTATTATTAGCTGTTATTCTCATATTGGCTGCTCTTTATTTTTTATTTGGCCACGGCCCTGTCGTTAACGTAAAAGAATCGACCAATGCCGCTGCGCAAGGGCTGTCTCGTTTTTACGCATCTTTACGCAACCAAATAAACAAAAGTAATGAGCGTGATAAATATGTATTAAAACTCTCTGCGCCTGACGTAAATATTGATGCTGCATTGATTGAGCGAGCCAAAGTTGTTGAGCCATCAACGCCCAATTGGTCTGGGGAGTTAATGCCAAGACGTTTTGAAAATGGATCTACATTAAAAAAAGTGCTTTCTAATTACGCTCGCGAAGAAGACATTGTTTTGTATTGGTATCTAAGTAAAGATTATGTTGTTAAAGATCATTTTCGCGTCGACAGTAATTTTAATTCCACCTTGTATCAAGTGGGTCGTGCAATCAACGATGACTTTGAAAGTGAGGTGTACACGTTTTTTTGTTATAAACAAAGAGCAGCCGTTATTACCGAACTACCCTCTGAATATGTACGTGAAAACTGCCGCCGTTTAAAAAGTTAGGGTCTGTTGACCCTATTTGTCTAATGCAAAAATGCTGTGCCAAGCATTAACTACTAAATCAATATGTTGCTTAACACGCTCACGTTCAATACAACGCCCTTTTTGATCAAGACTTAGGACATGATAGTGCGAGCGATAATCAATATAGGCCGCTATCAGCCCTTCTTTAGTCTTTTGACTGATGCATCCTAATTTGGCGGCGTCAGTTAAAATTCTAACATTGTCTGAATAAGTTGTTAGCTGCTCAAATGTATGCGCATTTTTAAGTACCAAATATTGTGTTATGAATTCAATATCAGTCATTGCACCTGCATCCTGCTTTAAATCAAATAACAGACTACTGCCCTTGGCTAAGTGACCACGCATTTTTTCCCGCATTTTAATAACGTCATCGCGCAATAATTGTTGCTCACGCGCTTGGCATAATATTGCAAGACGAATTTGTGCAAACCGCTCCACCAGCTCAACTTGCCCAAAAATCATGCGTGAACGAACCAACGCCTGATGCTCCCATGTCCATGCCTGAGTTTGTTGATAGTGGTTAAAGCTTTCTAGATTAATCGCCATTAACCCTGACGCGCCTTCAGGCCTGAGTCGGGTGTCGAGCTCATAAAGAATACCCGATGCTGTGCGAGTGTTGAATAAGTGCATCAAACGCTGAGCTAACTTCAAATAAAATTGCCTAGAAGAAATTCCTTTATCACCATCAGTATGACTTGTGCCATCGTGATTATGAACGAAAACGAGATCTAAATCGGAATCATAGCCAACTTCAAAGCCACCCGTTTTACCATATGCAATCACCCCAAACCCTTTGTTTTCATCATTTGTATTAGGCGGGGTGCCGAATCGTAACGCCATTTGCTGCCAAGCTATATTTACCGCTTGCTCTACAATTGCTTCTGCAAGTGCTGTCAGGTGATCGCTCACTTTCATCACATCAAGTACGCCAGTTGCATCGGCTGCTGCAATTCGCAACTGATGAGTTTGTTTGAATTGACGTAACGCTTCCATTTGCTGTTCTAAATCTTCGTTATCGATACGTAAAAAGTATTGACGAATTTCATCTTTATAAGCGCTCAGCGACGTAGGTTTATAAAGCACAGCAGGGTCAATAAGTTCATCAAGTAAAATTGGATAACGAGAAATGTGCTCACCAATCCATTTGCTGTGGCTGCATAAAGACACAAGCTGTTTCAATGCTCCTGGGTTTTCAAAAAGTAACTCAAGATATGCAGTACGCGAGATAATTTTATTAAGTACCTGGCTAATCATACTAAACACATCACCTGAAGCACTGCACTGCGACAGCTGCTTTAGCAATAATGGCATTAGTTTGTCGAGAATATCACGGCCTCGTAGACCTATTTTTGCCTTAGCTAACCGCCCTTTAAAGTCATTTAATGGTTGCTGCCATGCATCATTTGGCTCTGTAAGCAAACTTACATCACCATGTTCCCAGGCACTAACAAAAGCACTTTCACAGGGGTCGTCAGGCTCATTTTCACCCCCTATAACTAATTCGAACTCACCATGGATAGCGATCATTTTGATATTTATATCTGCGAGCGTTTGCTCAAAATCGGGGCAGTCCGTTAAGAAATTTAAACGCTGTTGATTGACTTCATCATCAGGCAAAGTCTGAGTTTGCTGATCATCAAAAATCTGTAAGTACTGCTCTATCTTTCGTAAATATAAATAATTTTGCTCTAATAGCTGCGCTTCACTTTGCGCAATAACTTGGTTGTTACTCAGTTGAGCCAACGCTTTAAGTAATGATTGCGTTTGTAAATTTGCTTCTCGACCGCCTCGCACCATTTGCAGAGCTTGAACTACAAACTCAACTTCGCGGATCCCCCCAGCCCCCAGCTTTATATTATTTGTTAGGCCTTTACGGCGAACTTCTTGGGCTATCATTTGCTTCATTTTTCGTAATGATTCAATGACGGAAAAATCAATATATCTTCGGTATACGAACGGTTTTAACAATTGATAAAACTCGTTAGTGTAGTTAGTTGGTGCTCCAATCAAACGCCCTTTGAGCATGGCATAACGCTCCCACTCTCGGCCCTGCTCTTGATAATAATCTTCAATGGCATTAAAGCTCATCACTAAAGGACCACTTTCTCCAAAGGGTCGTAATCGCATATCCACACGAAACACTTGGCCATCTGCCGTGTTTTGATTAAGAGCTGCAATTAGTTTTTGAGCTACTTTAGTGTAAAACACTTGAGCTTCTAGAGAGCGCCTGCCACCTTGCGTCTTACCTGAATGAGGGTAAGCAAAAATCAAATCGATGTCTGAAGAGTAATTGAGTTCTCGTCCACCGAGTTTACCCATTCCTAAAACGAGCATAGGGATTGGATTGCCATCTTCATCTTCAGGCTGCCCATTCACTTTAGCTACCTGTGAAAATGCCCATTGATTAGCGCCGTTTATGAGGCTATCAGCCAATCGTGAAATATAGTTAATGCTATCGGCAATATCATTGCCACAGCATACATCTAAAAAGGCAACTTTAAGCCAATAACGTTGTCGGTATTGGCGCAAAATCTTAAATCCAGCGGCTTCTTCAAGTTCTGTTAAGTCATAATCTAAAAATGGACATGGGCAGTCACGAAGAGACATTTCATGCTCAGATAGTAACATATCAATGAGTTCAGGCTGAGCGTCGAGACAGCGCCATGCAAAGTCACTTAACCCCAATAATTGGACTATTTTATTATTAATCGTCCGCTGCCCATAAAGCGCTGAAAACCGTTCTTCGCCAAGTTTTTGTAATTGCTGGGGGAATTGTGCACTCTTACTCATTAAAAACTCTCTTTTATATCAAGCATATCCATACTAGAATAACTAACATACTAAAACCAATTAGGTTAACCATGTCATATTTGTCTTTATCTAACACTAGTTTAGTGGCTATTGCTATTTGTTTTACAGTTATTTGTATCGCAGTCTTTAGTTTACGTGGATTAAACCATTTAAAGGCAAAACAAGCTTTAAAAGAAGAGCTTGCACAACATGATAACTTTGCAATGGGTATTAGTTTTGCCTCTGAGATAACTGTAGTCATTGCAACCATTGCCTATTTATTTGATGAAATAAGCCTCAGTACCGCACAATCGAATCCATTAAAGATTGTGACTCTAATCGTACTCTTGTTCGCGTTTATTAAAGTTGGTCACCTCATTCATCGAAAATGGATTTTGTACCGCTTTAATGAAGAAGCCGCAATTTTAAAACAAAATGTATGCGCTGCTATGGTTGATTCTGGTATGCTCATGGCTAACTGTATAATTACACTTGGTTTATATAACTGGTCTCACACCCAAGGGTTTAGTAGCTTATTAATTGCCTTTGTTAGCTTCTTTTTGCTACAAGGTTTTTTTGCCTTAGACAGCAAAATACGAGAATACCGTTTTGCAAAAGCAAACCAAGGAGCTTCATTACAAAGCAACTTTAACCTAGAAAATACCTCTATTGGTATTCGTTATGCGGGAAAATCAATTGGTCTTGCATTAGCAATGTACGCTGGTTTAGCAAGCGCTACTTTCCATAACGGCAAAATGGTCGAAAACTTATTCACATTAGCTTTACATTGCGGCTCGATGTGGTTATTACTGTATATATTAACGTCCATCATCAAGTACATCTCATTACCTAATATTGATACTGCGCTTGAGATTGATCACCAAGATAACATTGGGATAGCCTGCATTGAGTTTGCAGTTTTTTGCGCTATAGGCTATTTACTAATAAGTATGTTTTCAATTTAATTATTGAAAATACCCAAAATGCGGGGCCTTATGCCGTTTCAAGTAAGTAATTTTTTATTGATTGATAATGACAGTGAATTTAGTAGACGATTTACTGAGCACTATTTTGGCGCCTCAAAAAACAGTACATTAGTGACAGCTGGTGCAAATACTCGCCAATTAGTTAGGCTCATGTTTGATCAACTTATCAAAGATTATTGTTACTGTGACTTCGCTAATGAAATTAGCGTCTCTGAATTGGCAACCTACCTACATGAACATCACGAAATTGTTGGTGTTTTATTCAACCAAACAGATTATCTTTTAGCTGATGACAATCAACGTTTTATCTATAACTCGCTTCATAGCGTGCGCTTCTTAGTCAGTGAAAATGAGCAAGGTTTTCAATTTACACCTGTCGCAGACGAGGCGCAAAACAACCACTTATCATGCCAAAGTGACATTGCAGAAACACCTCAAGATTTAGAGGCTCTAAGCGAAAAGCTCAACAGTTAGCTCTGATCCAGTAACAATAGTATTTGCACCTAAGCGCAGCCTTTCATACCATAGACCTATTAGCTACTTATCTTAAGGTTATCATGCGCGTTCCTCATATTTACCAAGCAAGCGATATTGCTTTATCAACCCCTGTTCAACTAGATGACGATGCGGCAGGACATATCGGTCGCGTGCTTCGAATGAAAGTTGGTGAGCAAGTTTCTCTATTTAATGGCCAAGGTGGCGAATATTTATGCGAATTGATAGAGGTTGGTAAAAAGTCTGTGGTTGCGATGCCAATTACGTTCAATGATATAGACGTAGAGTCACCGTTACGTATTCACCTAGGACAAGGAATTTCTCGCGGTGATAAAATGGATTTCACCATTCAAAAGTCAGTAGAATTAGGAATTACAGAAATAACACCTATTTTTAGCAAGCGATGTGGCGTTAAATTAACTGCCGAACGCTTAGCCAAAAAACACCAGCAATGGCAAAAAATAGCGATTGCTGCGGCTGAGCAATCCGGCCGAAACCGTATTACAACTATTCACCCGCCGATTGATATCAGTGATTGGCTTGGTCAAAAAAGCGAAGAAATAAAATTAACATTGCACCCACGAGCAGAACATTCGATAAAAACAATTACCGTGCCCGATAGCGGTGTGCGCTTTTTAGTAGGCCCTGAAGGCGGTTTTACCGATGAAGAAATCATACAAACTAAAGAGCAGGAATTTGTCGATATCCGTATTGGGCCACGAGTTCTGCGAACTGAAACTGCGGCTTTAACGGTCTTAAGTGCATTACAACTGCAGTTTGGTGACTTAGCGAATTGAAATTACTAAAACTACCCTCATATCAATAACACTGTATTTAGTAAGGTAACAACATGGCGATTAAATTAGGTATCATTTCAGACCCTATTAGCGGGTTTAATATTAAAAAAGACACGGGCTTTGCAATGATGATGCAAGCTCAAAGCCGTGGTTACGAAATCTACTACATGGAAATGGATGATTTATCGCTGCGTAAAGGCAAAGCTTATGCAACTGCCGCTAAAGCAACTGTATTTGATGATGAAAATCACTGGTATGAGTTAGAACAAAAGAGCACAATTGCATTGGCCGATTTAGACGTAATTTTAATGCGTAAAGATCCACCATTTGATACCGAATATATTTATGCAACCTACATTCTTGAACGCGCAGAGCTTGAAGGCACGTTAATTATCAATAAACCGCAAAGCTTACGCGACGCCAATGAAAAGCTATTCACAGCCTGGTTTAGCGAGCACACGCCAGATACTTTGGTAACACGCGATAAAAATCAAATTCGTGAGTTCCTCAAGGAACATAAAGACATTATTCTCAAGCCTTTAGATGGTATGGGTGGCGCATCTATCTTCCGCGTGACTGAAAATGATGCCAATTTTGGCGTGATCTGTGAGACATTAACAGAGCATGGAACTCGCTTTGCTATGGCACAAAATTTTATTCCAGAGATCAAACAAGGTGACAAACGCGTATTAGTCGTTAATGGCGAAGTTATTCCGTATTGTTTAGCGCGTATACCTCAAAATGGTGAAACACGTGGAAATCTAGCAGCAGGTGGGCGCGGTGAAGCTCGTCCGATTAGTGATGCAGATCTTAAGATTGCTCAGGCTGTGGCACCAACACTTAAAGCTAAAGGGCTTATTTTTGTTGGTTTAGACATAATTGGTGACAAACTTACTGAAATAAATGTTACCGCTCCAACGTGTGTAAAAGAAATTGAAGCAGCGTTTGATATTTCTATTACAGGGATTTTATTTGATGCAATTGAAGAAAAATTAGGCCGTAGTTAAATAAACTATGCCATACTTCAATTACTAAAAACGTGAGCTCTGGTGTTAGAGTTATTTCTAACAGCTTAATATTTCATTTTATTTGTTTGTGTATTTAATCCAGAGCTTTCGACATCACAAAAATCTTGATGCACTAAGCTTTCCTATTTAACTGAAATAAATGCAGCACACGTTAACGTGCTACTAAATTAAAGTGACTCCCTGCAATGGGGCAAAATAAGGGGTATCGTTATGCAATCATTAGAAAATCACTTTTTAATCGCAATGCCATCAATGCAAGACCCTTTTTTTAAACGTGCTGTTACATATATTTGTGAGCACAATGAAGATGGGGCTATGGGCTTGGTGATTAACCAACCTATTAATATCACCGTTGGTGACTTACTTGATAAAATTGAAATCGATAACGACAAATCAAATCAATCTGCACAAGTAGCAGTGTACGCGGGTGGACCAGTAAAAACTGACCGTGGGTTTGTTTTACACTCACCCAAGCCTGGCTACTCTGCAAGCCAAGAGCTTAGCAGTGACATAATGATTACTACATCTAAAGATGTATTAGCCAGCCTTACAACAACACAAGCACCTGAACAATTCATAATTACTTTAGGCTATGCAGGTTGGGAGCAAGGCCAGCTTGAGCAAGAGCTACTGGAAAACTCTTGGCTTATAATCAAAGCTGACCCTGATATTATTTTTAACACTCCCGTGGAAAAACGCTGGGAAAAAGCGGTTGAAACTCTTGGTTTTAATATTGGCCAACTCAGCACTGAGGCTGGACATGCCTAAACACTCAAGCTTTATTGGACAAAATAGAAAATACAATGACCAAAAGACAACTCAAGCCCAAAGGTGAACGCACCGTAATGGGCTTTGACTTTGGCACTACCAGTATTGGTGTTGCCATTGGCCAAGAATTGACAGGCACGGCATCAAGCCTCAGTGCCGTGAAAGCAAAAGACGGCATACCAAACTGGGATTTTATAAAGAAACATATTGATGATTGGCAACCCGATTTACTAGTTGTTGGCTTACCATTAAATATGGATGGCACTAATCAAGAAGTTACTTTTAAAGCTAAAAAGTTTGCAAACCGCCTTCACAACAATTTTGGCCTACCTGTGGAGACTCAGGACGAGCGTTTAACCACGGCAGATGCCAAGGCGCGTTTATTTGAACAAGGTGGCTACAAGCGCTTAGGTAAAGGCAATGTGGATAATATGTCTGCCGTTATTATTTTGGAAAGCTACTTTGAACAAGCTTACGGTTAAGCGGTAAGTTGATAATAACCTGATCGTTAAGCTGTGGTATAAACCCAGCTTGGCGGTACGCTTTTTCTATTGCGCCTTGCTCGCGTAAAGTTTTCAACCCTTTTTGCAGTGCTTTAAAAGCCCGCAAGCCATCAGGGTGTAGCTTAGATACTACAAAGTGACGACTGTCGTCTAGCAACACTAGCATATCAGGCACAGCGGTTAGTTTAATTCCCTCTAGTTCATATTCATTATTCATCTCAGGCATTAGTGGCATCAACATAAAATCAACCCATTGCATAGACACCATTCTAACCTGGCTCAGCCATTCATCTTCCCGAATTAACTCTTTTAGAGGTAATTGCGAAAGTGTATGCCAATCGGTTCGCCAGCGAGGTGTTGAAACACTAGTAAGGGTATTAAAATCAGACAGTTTTTTTATTTTAAATACGGCTTTATTATCAGGCGAGGCAAAGATACCAGCAAAATACTCCCCTTTACGGATCACCGGATCGCTTATATACACTTCATCATTAAGTGATTTAGTATCTTCATACCAATAGCTATCAAAGCTGATTAACAGCTCACCTTTTTCCAATAACCGTGTATTACGAAAGTTTATTTTGCCAACTTGATAATCAAAGTTTTTTGTAAATCCACCTAAGTGTAAGGCTTGCTGAGCGATGATCATATCAACCACATCACGACGGATAAACTGAGTATTAAAATCTTTAACTTGAATGGGCTTTTTACCAGCTAAAAAACGCTTATAGTCATTATAAACATCGTCTCGAAGGTAAATTGCAATGGATTCAGACTGAGAAACAGCAAAAAATGGTGCACACACACAATAAAAAAATAAGAAAGTACAAAACCACTTTTTGCCAAACTGCATACAGCTAACCTTTGTTGTCTAAGCCATCAATGGTCACGCCTTGTAAAAAGCCAGCTCCTTGCTGTTCATTGTTTCTAAGTTTAATCATCAAGCGTAAATCGTTCGGTGAATCTGCGTGATGAAGCGCATCTGCGTAATTAATGCGTTGTTGCTTATAAAGTTCAAACAATGCCTGATCGAACGTTTGCATGCCCATATCTTTGGCTTTTGCCATGGCTTCTTTAATTCCGCCAATGTCGCCCTTTTTAATTAGCTCGCCTACAATCGGAGTATTGAGCAGAATCTCAATGGCAGCAACACGGCCATTACCATCAGAGGTTGGGACCAATTGCTGTGCAATAATCGCTCGTAAATTTAATGATAGATCATATTTAAGTTTGTCGTGTTTTTCTTTTGGCACCAAATGCATAATGCGGTCAATAGCTTGGTTGGCATTATTTGCATGTAATGTCGCGACACAAAGGTGACCCGTTTCAGCAAAACTAAGTGCATACTCCATGGTCTCTTGTGAGCGTATCTCACCGATTAGAATAACATCAGGGGCTTGGCGCAATGAGCTTTTTAAAGCAGACTCAAAGCTTTCTGTATCAAGACCGACCTCACGTTGAGTAATAATGCTCTTACGGTGCTCATGCACAAATTCGATCGGATCTTCTATTGTTAGAATATGTCCTCGTTGATTTCGGTTACGATAACCAAGTAGTGCAGCAAGTGACGTTGATTTACCCGTACCAGTTCCACCAACAAATAAGACTAGCCCGCGTTTAGCCATGATCACATCAGTCAAGGTTGAAGGCAGGCCTAGGTCATTCACGTCTGGTATTTGGGTTACGATACGGCGAATGACCATACCTGCACGGTCGCGCTGCCAAAAAGCAGAAACCCTAAACCGGCCTTCGTCTGTCGCTATGGCAAAATTACACTCTTTCGAGTTGTAAAATTCTGCTTTTTGCTTTTCGCTCATTGACGATTCAACAAACGCAAGAGACTCCTCATCAGTAAGTTTATCATCGCCTAAGGCAATCAACTCACCATTTATTTTAGCACTGACAGGTAGTTGGCTTGATACAAATAAATCAGACCCTTCCTTATCTATCATCAACTTTAAAAAGTAATTTAGAGAATGAGACATACTATTCCTTATTGCATGGGCAAAGGGCTAACCGCCAAAGTTAGCTTTATCTTGCGCTTTAGCGCGCGCTTCAGCGTTAGAAACAACACCATGATTCACAAGATTAATTAAACATTGATCCATGGTTTGCATACCATGAGATGACCCTGTTTGAATTGATGAATACATTTGCGCAATTTTATCCTCTCGGATTAAGTTTCTTATTGCTGGTACGCCTATCATAATCTCGTGTGCTGCAACTCGTCCTCCCCCCACTTTTTTAAGTAAGGTTTGTGATATAACTGCTCTTAATGATTCAGAAAGCATGGATCTCACCATGTCTTTTTCTTCACCCGGGAACACATCGATAATACGGTCAATAGTTTTTGGCGCTGATGTAGTATGCAAAGTACCAAACACTAAGTGGCCTGTTTCAGCAGCCGTCATTGCAAGACGAATAGTTTCTAAATCACGTAATTCACCCACTAAAATAACGTCAGGGTCTTCACGTAACGAACTTCTCAGTGCATTGGAGAAACTGTGTGTATCGCGATGAACTTCACGCTGATTAATCAGCGATAGTTTGTTGTCGTGGACAAATTCAATTGGATCTTCAATCGTTAAGATGTGATGGTGCTTATTTTGATTAATGTAATCAACCATAGCTGCCAGAGTAGTTGATTTACCTGAGCCCGTTGGTCCAGTGACAAGCACCAAACCTCGCGGGTTATCTGAAATCGTTTTAAATATATCTGGTGCACCTAAATCATCCAGTGTGAGCACTTCACTTGGGATGGTACGAAATACAGCAGCAGGTCCGCGGTTAGAATTAAAGGCATTAACACGAAAACGCGCTAAGTTAGGCACCTCAAAAGAGAAATCCACTTCCAGGTTTTGCTCGTAATCCTTTCGTTGATTATCATTCATAATGTCGTAAACTAAGCTGTTTACATCTTTATCTTCCAGTGCTGGAATGTTTATACGACGCACATCGCCATCAACACGGATCATAGGGGCAACACCTGATGATAAGTGCAGATCCGATGCTTTATGTTGAACACTAAAGGCCAATAATTCGGTAATATCCATTTATGACTCCACAACCAACTGATAATTATATGGTTACAATACCAGAACGACTTAACGCCGCCTATGCAAGAATTGTAAATGCAGCAAAAAAAAACCACCGTAATGAACACGATATCAGCTTACTTGCGGTATCAAAAACAAAACCTGCTGAATACATTTTAGCCGCTTATCAGCAAGGGCACAGAGAATTTGGTGAATCTTATGTTCAAGAAGCCGTTGATAAAGCCATTCAACTTGAAAAATATACAGATATTATTTGGCATTTCATTGGCCCTATTCAATCTAATAAAACGGCTTTAGTCGCTAAACATTTTGATTGGGTGCAAAGTATTGACCGTGAAAAAATTGCTAAACGTTTAAATGATCAACGCCCAGAAAATAGCTCTCCACTGAACGTATTAATTCAAGTAAATATAAGTCTAGAGTCGGCTAAATCGGGCTGTCACCCAGACGAGCTAATGGATTTAGCAAAATATGTTGATGATTGCGCAAATTTAACATTGCGTGGAATTATGGCTATCCCCGCAAAAACAGACGATTCACAGCAGCAAACACAATATTTTGAGCAATTAGCGACTTGCTTTGATAGACTTAAGGCCTTATATCCTCAAATAGACACCTTGTCGATGGGTATGAGTGGTGATGTAGAAGCAGCAATCGCTGCAGGCTCGACCATGGTACGGATCGGCACGGATATTTTTGGCCAACGAAGCTAAGGTGATAACTAAAGTATGACAGATAAAACAATTGCGTTCATAGGCACAGGTAACATGAGCTATGCCATTATTGGTGGCATGGTTAAAAACGGGTTTGCAGCATCGAATATTATTGCGACAAACAGAAACCAAGAAAAACTCGCTAAGGTAGCAGCAGACTTCGGGGTTAAAACCACCGCCGACAATAACGCAGCACTGCGTGATGCCGATGTAATTGTGTTATCAGTTAAGCCACAAATGATGGGCGACTTATGCCAATCTTTCCAAGATTCTGGGGTAGACTTTAGTGATAAACTGTTTATCTCTGTTGCAGCTGGCTTAACAGTTAATCGGTTACGCGAAATGCTTGGCCAAAAAGTGAAGATGGTGCGCTGTATGCCTAACACTCCTTCTTTACTGGGTCGTGGTGTATCTGGCTTGTTTGGTGCAGATGAAACAGCCGAAGAGCATAGTTTTGTACAGCAAGTATTTGAGTGTACAGGTATTGCGGTATGGGTTGAGCAAGAGTCACAAATTAACGATGTCATTGCCGTCACCGGTTCATCGCCTGCTTACTTCTTTTTATTCATGGAAGCCATCGAAGAAAAAGCAAAAGCCTTAGGCTTTAGTGACGAGGATGCACGCCGCTTAGTGCAACAAACTGCACTGGGCGCTGCTGAAATGGCATTATCACAGCCTGATATTAGTTTATCTCAATTGCGTGCTAATGTGACTTCGAAGGGCGGAACAACACATGCTGCTGTTGAGCACTTAAAAGAGCAAGGTCTAACGGGTACTGTTGCTGATGCAATGGATGCTTGTATTGCCCGCGCTGAACAAATGGAACAAGAACTTTAATCAGGGTCTATTGACCTTTCAAGGTTAAATTTGCAGCAGCCTTTTGGTATTTAGACAACGCAGCGCCTATGTTGTGTGGTTGTTCCCTATAAATAGGTGATAACGCAGCATGAATACCAAACAGGCGCTGCCTGAAAGGTTCTGCCTAGGGGCGGATTTACTCTTTGTTGCCTACATGGATGTAGGTAAAGGGCGTGAGCAGGACGCGCAAGCTTTGCTCGGTTTTTACTTAGTCCACTAGGTTACAAACCTCGCGCCGCGATTAAACCTCCCCTAGTTTGAATAAATTTTAATCCGCAAAGGTCAACAGGCCCTAAAGCGATAACGCTTATTTTTCGAGGTAAATTATGAATGCCATGCAATTTTTAGTCGGGATTGTATTTGATCTGTTTCTGATGGTGGTGCTGCTTCGCTTTTGGCTCCAAACAGCCAAAGCTGACTTTTACAATCCATTGAGTCAGTTTGTTGTTAAAGCAACCTCATTTGCTGTTAACCCACTGCGCAAAATTATTCCCGGTTTTGGTGGCTTAGATTTAGCCTCATTATTGTTGGCATTCATTGTTGCAGTAGCTAAAATTTCAACCTTAATGCTTTTGTTTTATGGTGGTTGGGCTGCACAAACGGTTTTCGTATCAGCTTTTATAACGGTAATAAAAGAAGCACTTAACCTCATGTTTTGGGTCCTAATTATTCGTGCTTTATTAAGCTGGGTAAGCCAAGGTTACAACCCTATCGAGGCTGTTTTCCATCAGTTAACTGAGCCAATGTTGAAACCAATCCGTAGAATAATACCGCCATTGGGTGGTTTTGATCTATCTATCGTTGTACTCATTATTGCTCTACAATTTGGTCAAATCCTCTTTATGGATTTAATCGGTTAACACATTTGCATGATCGAGGCCGTTAGGCCTCTTTTTTTAAAGGTCAAACATGAAAAAGCTAGTAAGTATTTTATTTTTTGCATTAGCAGGTATCACGTTTAGTGCGCATAGTGAACAGCAACAAGGAGGCCAATATAAAGAACTTGGGCCTTGGCAAGTTCATTACATTGCATTTCCCTCAACATTTATTCAACCACAAATAGCGAAAGCATACGGCTTAGAACGCAGTGATTACAAAGGCATTGTTAATATTTCAATTTTAAAAAACAATGCAGATAAAACAGCTCAAACCGCTACCCTTACCGGCACAGCTAAAAACTTACTTGGCAATAAACAAACTCTCACATTTAAAGAAGTGATTGAAGGCGAGTCTGTTTACTACCTTGCACAAGTGAAGTTTACCAATGAAGAGATTTTACGTTTCGATATCGAAATAAAACAAAGTAATCAATTTCAAAAGTTACAGTTTCAACAAAAATTTTATGTAGATTAAATCATGACAAAAACCTTAGTTTTAGCCACAGGTAACCATGGAAAGGTTAAAGAATTAGCACAGATGCTCACCCCCCTCGACATTAACGTAGTCCCGCAAAGTGATTTTAACGTTTCTAGCGTGCCAGAAACAGGCACGACGTTTGTTGAAAATGCGATAATAAAAGCCCGTCATGCAGCAAAAGTAACCGGATTACCTGCTATTGCTGATGATTCAGGTTTAGAGGTTGACGCACTAAATGGTGCTCCAGGCGTATACTCTGCTCGCTTCGCTGGTGACAACGCCACTGACCAAGACAACATAGATAAGCTATTAGCTGAATTAGATCAAAATCCAACACGCAGTGCTCGCTTTTGGTGTGTATTAGTTTTAATGCGCCACAGCGATGACCCTACTCCACTTATTTGCAGTGCGAGTTGGGAAGGTCAAATAACGCAAAGCCAAGATGGCGAAGGTGGCTTTGGTTACGACCCCATTTTTTATGTCCCTGAACTTAATTGCACAAGTGCGCAGCTAACGAAAGAGCAAAAAAATGCTATCAGCCATCGTGGCCAAGCATTAAACGCTTTGCTAGCAGAGCTTAAACTTAAAGGCGGCCTGTGAAATTACCCCCTCTAAGTTTATATGTGCATGTTCCTTGGTGCGTGCAAAAGTGCCCTTATTGTGACTTTAATAGCCATGGCCAAAAAGGCGATATTCCTGAAAAAGAATACGTACAACACTTAATTGATGATTTGAAAGCTGACTTACACCTTGTCCAAGGGCGTAAAATTCATTCAATCTTTATCGGCGGTGGCACACCTAGCCTACTAACGGGTAACGCGTATGTCAGCTTATTAAATGCGGTAGATTCATTAATTGGTTTAGCAGACAACTGTGAAATCACTTTAGAAGCAAACCCGGGAACCGTTGAAACAGGCCGCTTTAAAGAATATGTCGCGGCAGGTATTAATCGTATATCGATTGGTGTGCAAAGCATGCAAAACGATAAGCTCAAAGCACTTGGTCGCATTCACGGTGCTGATGAAGCAGTTTATGCTGCACAGCAAGCCCATGAAGCCGGTTTAAATAGCTTTAACCTTGATCTAATGCATGGTCTTCCAGGACAGTCTTTAGACGATGCACTTAGCGACTTAAAAAAGGTCATTGCATTAAATCCACCCCACATATCTTGGTATCAACTAACTATTGAAGCCAACACACAGTTTGCTTCAAAGCCGCCTATTTTACCGCCGGACGACACATTGTGGGATATTCAAGAGCAAGGCCAAGCCTTACTGGCTGATGCAGGCTATCAACAATATGAAATTTCAGGGTATGCGAAACCGGGTTATCAATGCCAACATAACTTAAATTATTGGCGCTTTGGCGATTACTTGGGAATTGGCTGTGGTGCGCATGGTAAAGTAACAGACGCAGCCACGGGGAATATCACACGTACCATGAAAGTAAAGCACCCTCGCGGCTATATGGACTTGGCTAAACCTTATTTATTCAAGCAATGGGCGGTTGAAAAAGACGACTTACCTTTTGAATACTTTATGAATCGTTTTAGACTTTTCGAAGCCTGCCCTAAAAGTGATTTACATGCACTTACAAATTTATCGTTACAAAGTCAGTCGCAAGCCTTGAACAAAGCGATAAATAAGGGCTTACTTATTGATATGGATAACCACTGGCAAGTAAGCCAAAAAGGTCACCGTTTTTTAAATGACCTGCTAGAATTGTTTGTGTAGTGGTGAGCATCTTACTTGCCGCCTCATACTAATAATAATTAATTTATAACCTTTATTGGTTTCTAACAACAAAAGGGAAAACATGCGTAAACTTACCTTTATCGCTGCCGCAGTGAGTATTGCACTGCTAGGTGGCTGCCAGCAAATGACTGAGCAAAAAAGCACTCAAACAGTTCAAGTGCAACCTGTTCAAAGCGAAATTGACAAAGCCAATGCGTTTTTCGAAGATACTTTCAACCGTGACGTGATGAGCAGCCCTGTTTATCAAACTTACATGGGTATCAAAAAAGATTACGACAAATGGGATGATGGTAGCGAAGAAAAAGCGCTTAAAGATCTTCAGCAAACTAAAGATGACTTAGTGGCATTAAATGCGATTAACCGTGACTTGCTCGATGAAAGTACAAAAGTAAGCTACGACCTTAAAAAGCAAGACCTTGAAAACAGCATCGCTGATTTTAAATGGCGCTACCATAACTACCCAGTAAACCAAATGTTTGGTGTTCACTCGATGATCCCTGCGTTTATGATTAACCAGCATCAAGTGTCTGACTTATCAGATGCTAAAGCGTATATCTCGCGTCTGAACGGTGTAACAACCGTAATTGATCAGTTAATTAAAGATTTAGAAACACGCGCTGACAAAGGCATTATTGCGCCTAAGTTTGTGTTTCCACATGTGATTGACTCAAGCAAAAATATCATTGTTGGCGCGCCATTTGAAAAAGGCGAAGATTCAACGTTACTTGCTGACTTTAAGCGTAAAGTAGCTGCACTAGAAATCGATCAAGCACAGAAAGATAGCCTGATCAGCGATGCTGAAGCAGCACTTAAGTCAGCTATAAAGCCATCATACTCTAAGCTTATTAATTACTTAGCGCAGCTTGAAAAACGTGCTGACGACCGTGATGGTGCATGGAAATTCCCTGATGGTGAAGCGTTCTACAACAACGCATTAGCACGAACAACGACGACTGACCTAACAGCAAAAGAAATCCACACTATTGGCCTAGCTGAAGTGTCTCGTATTCATGATGAAATGCGTGAAATCAAAGACAAAGTCGGCTTTAAAGGTGATTTAAAAGCGTTTATGCAGTTTATGAAAACTGACAAACAATTTTATTACCCGAATACAGCTGAGGGTAAGCAACGCTACCTTGACGAAGCAACAGCAATGATTGATAACATGAAGACGCGTTTAGACGAGCTATTCATTGTTAAACCAAAAGCTGATTTAAAAGTAAAAGCAGTTGAAGCATTCCGTGAAAAAGCAGCGGGTAAAGCATTCTATCAGCAACCTGCACCAGATGGTTCACGCCCTGGTATCTACTACGCAAACCTATATGACATGGAAGCGATGCCAACGTATCAAATGGAAGCACTTGCTTATCATGAAGGTATACCGGGCCATCACATGCAAATAGCTATTTCACAAGAGCTAGAGGGTGTGCCTAAATTCCGTAAATTCGGTGGCTACACAGCGTACATTGAAGGCTGGGGTTTATATTCTGAGTTAGTACCAAAAGAAATGGGCCTATATGAAGACCCATATTCAGATTTCGGCCGTCTTGCTATGGAACTATGGCGTGCATGTCGATTAGTTGTAGATACGGGTATCCATGAAATGAAGTGGACTCGCCAACAAGGTATCGACTACTACGTAAATAACACGCCAAACGCGACTTCTGATGGCGTAAAAATGGTTGAACGTCACGTTGTAATGCCTTCACAAGCAACAGCCTACAAAGTGGGTATGCTTAAGATTTTAGAGCTACGTGAAGCTGCGAAAGTGAAACTTGGTGACAAGTTTGATATTCGTGAATTCCATGACGTTGTGCTAAAAAATGGCGCAGTACCATTAAACGTACTAGAAAGCTTTGTTGACCAATGGGTAGCGAGTAAATCAGCTGCTTAACAACACCTAAGTTAGTATATTAAAGGCCGCAATTGCGGCCTTTTTGCTGTTTGTAAACCTAGTTAACAGCTTGACCTGCAAATGGTTTCAGCTAGGATAGAATAAACGATAATGAGGGAATACCAATGGATACATGTATAAAACAACTAACACAACAATTACAGCACCACCAGCTACAAGCTGTTGTGGATAACTTCCCTACATTATCGTCACAGCAACAAAGCATGCAACTGGTACATTTATATCAAAGTGCACAGCGGATGGATGTTAAGTACAGCTACTTGCAAAATGTAGCGACCCGAATACTTACAGAGCATCCATTTCCTAAATATTTAATTAGTGAATTTAAAAACACTGACTTATTAAGCTTTTTCACTCCTGGGCTTAAATTTAACAATGGCTTTGCATTGCAAAATGAGCAAAATAACAATGTGATTCACACATTATTTAGCCACTGCGCAGCTAATAAACTTCCCTTTAATTATGTTCGTTCATTAATGCTATTTGAAAGCAACGAAAGTCTCTTACTCGCACTTACACAAGCAAATAATGCAGGATTAACGCCTGTTGCATGTTACATCACGTGTAATGTTGAACAAGCCAGTTTACCTAAGCACGAATTTTCCGCACTGCTCGCGCTGATGGAGGCCCAGTTTAAACAGCATGAAGACATTAATGCTGCTGCATTTTTAAAGGCACTGATCATGCTAAAAAACACACTAAAAAGTCAAAACCTTAATGAGTACACAGTGCTGTTAGCAAGCGCTTACCTGCGCTGTAAGACAGAAAAAATTGAAAGCTACTTACAACAACACGCCTAATGGCTAACAGTATAATGTATAAACATTTCTTCTCGTTGAGTGCCTTTACAGCTCTTAATCATTTTAGCCGCATTATACTCACTTTATTTTTAGCGCGATTAATATCACCAGAACAATTTGGTACTTTTGCGGCCTTGCTGGCCTTATGTGAAATTTTACTATTACCAGCAAGCATGGGATTTTCATCATCTTTAATGCGTTTGAGCCACCCTCTTTTTAAAAATCAGCAACATGATTTACTTCAAGGTTTAAAGCATACTTACCTAGCTGCATCGTGCTTATTCGGCGTATTATTTGTTGCCTGCGTAGTTACTATTTTTACGCATATATCACCCCATCAAAGTGCCAAAGAGCATGTATTCTATTTGCTGTTAATTGTTCCAATTGGTGCTGTAATGCAAAGCCAAGCAGCATTTTTAATTGCCTTAAATAAAACTAAACTTGGGTTGTTAACTCAGCAATGCCTGTTTGAATTGCTCACTACGGCTTTTTGTTTACTTGTTGTATTGTTTTTTAAAGAACTGTCACTTGAAGTGATATGCCAACTACTTTTTGCAGCTTTATTCTGTGTTGTTGTTTATCAATACTGGTTAATAAAACCGCTTCTTGTAACTACACCTGCAAGCTATAAAACTAAAAGCTGGTGTAAATACTCGCTAATTATGCTTGCAAGTGGGGCCGGCACTGTAATAGTAGCAAAATTAGACGTGCTTTTAGTGCATCATTGGTTTGGTGCCACTGGAGTGAGCGTATTTTTTCCTGCAATTGTGATCGTAGGCTTATTAACCATTCTTGCCAATGCTGCAAGCCAATACTTAAAACCTATTTTACTTAGTGAACAAGCTAACGGTCAGCAGATAGTTGAACTTATGAGGTTATTATGGCGCGTAAATACTATTGCAATCATTTTCTTATCACTGCTGGCTCACCCTCTACTTTATTTATACGGTGAAAAGCAGCTTGAAGAAGGCCATCATTTATTAATTATTTTACTCATTGGTCAATTGCTATTACCCGCCAGAGTATTGGCAAGTAATATTATAAAGCTCAGGGGCAACCCTCTACATAACCTATATATTTTATTAGCAGCAACCAGCATCACACTGCTCTTGGCGAGCTGGCTTAAAAACGATTACGGTATTACCGGTGTTGCTGTTGCATTTAGTATCGGTTTTGCATTAGGCGCACTAAGTAGAATCAGCTTAGTGCTGTTTAAAATGAATACGCCTGTTGCCCTTTTACTCGGCAATAATATTCAATCTGATAAGTAGTATTCTACGCTCGTCACTACACGCACTTTTTTAAGCTGAGGTGTATTTGAATCTCTGTTCGAAATACTAAACTGCCCCTGACGCGCTGTTTTTATTTTACCTAGCTTAGATTTTGAGTCTTTAGCAAACTTAATAGCCACCTCTCGCGCTTTTTCTGTCGCTTCTTGCACCATCGCAGGTTTTACATCATTTAGGCCTGTAAACAAATATTCAATGCGGGTTTCGTAACTATCTTGCACTATTGCAATGCCTTGCTTGGCTAATTGGCTTACTTTTGCTAAAGCATTTTGTACTTTTGAGGGCTGCGATGAATAAACCGTAATATTGGCACGGGCTATGTATCTAAATTGTTGGTTTTCACCGCCGTATTCTCGCGCTTGTTTATCAACGATAGACTGAGCCCCACGACTTATTTCGTTATCATCAAAACCATGTAATTTTAAAAATGCGATAACTGCATCATTTTTTTGTTCAATTCGCTCAACTAACTTTTCAAGATCGTTATCCGCATCACTAAATTGTAATGGCCATATCACTGTATCAGCTTCGACCTCCATCTCTGCAAGGCCTTTAACCGTGACTGTACGCTCCATGCTTTTTACATCAATTGCCGCACTTTTTAAAATAACCCCCAACCCTAATAGACCAATTACAAATGCAACGGCTGCAATTGCAATATGAGTACTTTGTGTTTTACTCATTTATAACTCCTTGATATAGATCGCGAAAAATAGCACTAAAGCGTGTTTCATTAAAATTTAAATGCTAGAGTTTAAGTGATTAACCTTAACCGCCACTTTACAGCAAAGGAAAAGCCATGAGTGTTAAGCGTATTAGCCAATTTTTTAACCCAAGCTCAGTCGCCGTAATTGGTGCATCAAACAATGCATCCCGCGCAGGCTTTATTGTCATGCGCAACTTACTTCAGGGTGGCTTTAAAGGCCCTATAATGCCTGTCAGCCCAACACATAAAGCTGTGCACGGTGTATTGGCCTACCCATCTATCACTAAATTACCCATGGTGCCTGATCTGGCCGTTATTTGTACCAACAAACATACAGTCACGGATATTATAGTTGAGCTAGGTGAGTTCGGTTGCAAAAATGCAGTAATCATAGCCGCAGGATTGAGTATAGAACAAAAACAAGCACTGCAAAGCGCAGCGAAAGCAGCCAATGTATCACTGCTTGGGCCAAATTGTTTGGGCTTGCTCATTCCACATATTGGACTAAATGCGAGCTTTTCGCACACGGTAACTTCACCTGGTAAAATTGCTTTTATCTCGCAATCGGCAGCCGTATGCTCAACAATTTTAGACTGGGCAAAAAATAAAGAAATTGGCTTTTCGTACTTTGTATCTGTGGGAGACTGTTTAGATATCGACTTTGCTGAGTTATTGGATTTTCTGGGTCGAGATGCAAAAACCAAAGCAATATTACTTTACATAGATAACATAGAAAATATCAGAAGCTTTATTTCAGCTGCACGTGCAGCAGCATTTAGTAAACCTGTCATTGCAATTAAAACAGGCAAAACGGCTGCTGGCGCTCTCGCTGCTGAAATTCATACTGGTGGAAAACAAAGCTCAGATGCCGTTTATGATGCGTTATTTCAACGAGCTGGTATGTTAAGAGTAAGCGATTTAACAGAACTTTTTGCAGCAACTCAAACGCTAGCGATGCATCCTAAATTACTACAAGTAGAACAACTTACTATTTTAACGAATGGCGGCGGGCCTGGTGTAATGGCAGTTGATAGCTTATTACAAAGCTCAGGGAAACTTACTCAACTGAGCGAAGAAACTCGCGCAGCACTTAATAAAGTTATTCCACAATCGGATATGACATCTAACCCCGTTGATATTTTTGGCGACTCTTCCCCTGCGCGCTATAAACAAGCACTTGAAATTTTATTACACGCAAAAGAAGTTAAGAATCTTTTAATTATTCATACCCCCTCAGCGATTGCCCCAAGCGAAGAGTACGCGCAAATTATCGCACAAACCTTAAATACCTTGCCTAAAATGGCACGGCCCTATGTTATCACTAACTTTATGGGCGAAGATGCAGCTTACTCTGCAAGGAAACTATGTAGCACCCACGCAATTCCCACATACCGAACCCCGGAAGGCGCGGTAAGGGCGTATATGCACCTAGTTATTTACCGACGAAATCAAAAGCACCTAACTCAAACCCCGGAGTCAAATACCGACAATGCAAAAATAAATAAAAACGCTGCGAAAGAGTTAGTGCATCAATTTTTAGACGACCAACAAAATTACTTATCAACTCATCAATCGAGCCAAATCCTTGCTCATTATGGTATTGAGTGTATTCAAACTGAAGTCGCTTACACGCCAACAGAAGCAAAAGAACAAGCAATCGATTTAGGCTTTCCCGTTGCCTTAAAGCTTATAAGCCCAAGCATTCCCTCTAAATCAGAAGTTGGGGGAGTAGTACTAAACCTTAATGATGCGCAAGAAGTTGAACAGACCGCTTTTGCCATGTTATTGCGAATTAAAAACACTTACCCAGATGCTATTATTGAAGGCTTTTCATTACAAAAAATGGCGCCACGTGCGGGTGCTAATGAACTACGTATAGCGGTAAAAACTGAGCCTAATTTTGGCCCAGTTATATTGCTTGGAGAAGCCGGCACAGGGCTTGAGTTTGCTCAGGCTGCGGTTGCGCTGCCACCATTGAACATGAATCTAGCAAAATACTTAATTGCTGCCGCACATGATAAAGGCGTACTTAAAGATCGTATTTTGCCTGAAAAAGTTGATAAGTACCGTCTTTGTGCTCTACTGACGCGAATATCACAACTGGTCATTGATCAACCCGATATAACCTCGGTTGAGTTAAACCCTATTTTAGCGAGTAACGGACAGTTTTTGGTACTTGATGCAACCATCACACTGAGTCACTACCAAGTACAATCAAACCGTAAGCGCTTATCTATCCGCCCTTATCCAATTGAGCTGGTTAAAAATGTTACGTTAAAAAACAACACTGAGGCAGTGCTACG
>Ga0115572_10000338_pt1 | contig 40040 bp, 35 predicted proteins | sample COGITO_mtgs_1206_FD_88681 | JGI IMG/M metagenome (GOLD analysis project Ga0115572, IMG submission 88681) | Pelagic marine microbial communities from North Sea - COGITO_mtgs_120607 | ecosystem: Environmental > Aquatic > Marine > Epipelagic | place: Germany:Helgoland, sampling site Kabeltonne... | reverse complement strand
TAATGTGGTGGGTGTTTATAGCCAACCAGATCGTCCAGCTGGGCGTGGTAAGAAGTTGCAGCCTAGCCCAGTAAAGCAGGTTGCGTTAGAGCACGATATACCTGTTTTTCAACCTCTGAATTTCAAACAAGAAGGTTCTATTGAAGAACTAAAAGCCTTGAATGCCGACATCATGATTGTTGTGGCGTATGGTTTATTGCTGCCATTGGCCGTATTAGAAGCGCCGAAAATGGGTTGTTTAAACGTACATGCGTCTATTCTTCCGCGCTGGCGTGGAGCTGCACCGATTCAGCGAGCGATTCAAGCAGGTGATACCGAAACGGGTATTACCATCATGCAAATGGATGTCGGCTTAGATACTGGCGATATGCTGAGCAAAACTTTCATTGATATTAAAGCCAATGAAACCGGTGGCAGCTTACATGATCGCTTATTAGAGAAAGGCCCAGGTGCTTTATTACAGACTCTAACCTTATTGCAGGCTGGCGAGACCGTTGCTGAAAAGCAAGACGACTCACTGGCGAACTACGCGCATAAATTGAAAAAAGAAGAAGCCTTAATTGACTGGTCTTTAAGCGCAAAAGAGATTGAACTAAATGTCCGCGCCTTCAATCCATTTCCTTGTGCCTACACATTGCTCGGCGATCAACGTATCAAGGTATGGCAAGCCATCGCATTAGGTGAACCAACTAAATTACTGCCAGGCACAATCGCTCGCGTAAGTAATGATGGTCTTGATGTTGCGACGGGCTCAGGGTTGATTCGATTACTAAATATTCAACTGATCGGTAAAAAAGCCATGAGCATTCGTGATTTTATTAATGGTCAGCCTAACTTATTTCAGCCACAGCACATGTTTGCTAGCCAGGCCTAATTAACTATGTCCAAACCAAGCATGTCCAAACCAACAAGCTTTGATGCATCAACGTTTACCGTAAAAACGCCTCCTACGAAAAACATCCGAGCTATTGCGGCTCGGGTTTTAACTCAGGTGCAATATGGCCAATCTTTAGCCCAGTGTTTACCCGCCGCCGAAGAAAAGATCGAGTTTGACGACATTCCATTTTTGCGAGAGCTTTGCTACGGCAGCTGCCGTTGGTATTTCCGTTTAAATGCACTCGCTAAAATGCTTTTACAAAAGCCATTTCATGACGACGATGAAGACCTGCATCAATTATTAATTATTGGGCTATATCAACTCAACATCCAACAAAAAGCCGCTCACGCTGCTATTTTTGAAACCGTTGAAGCTGCTGCAAGCCTTGATAAGCCTTATTGCAAGGGTGTTATCAATGCTTGCTTACGTCGTTACGAACGCGAGCATGTTGAACTAATAGAATCACTTGGCAACAACCCAGTTACTCTACATAGCCACCCAAAATGGTTAGTGAAAGCACTCAAGAAAGCTTGGCCTGATAATTATTTAGAAATCATGGAGGCGAATAACCAACACCCTCCATTTTGCATTCGGGTTAATCAAATTCACCATAGCCGTGAAGAGTATTTAGCCTTACTAGATCAATCAGGGATTCCAGCCAGTGCAGGTAAGCATGCTAAACACAGTATCTACCTTGATCACGCGATGAATGTATTTGAATTGCCAGGCTTTGAAGACGGCTGGTGCAGTGTTCAAGATGAAGCCGCACAACTTGCTGCTGAATTATTAGAACCACAAGCCGGTGAAAATATCCTTGATGCTTGCGCAGCACCAGGTGGTAAAACCTGTCATATTTTAGAAAGTGCCAATGATCTAAAAGTCACTGCCATTGATTTAGAAGAAAAACGCTTGGCACGCGTGAGCGAAAACTTAGAGCGCTTGCAGTTAGAAGCTAAAACCATCGCCTGTGATGCTAACAATATTGGTGAATGGTGGGATGGTGAATTATTCGACCGTATTTTATTAGATGCCCCTTGTGCGGCCATTGGCGTTATTCGTCGCCATCCAGACATCAAGCTACTTCGCCTAAAAGAAGACATTGAACAGTTAGCAGATGTTCAGTTAGGCCTATTAAAAACACTTTGGTCAACTCTAAAACCTGGTGGGCGCTTAGTCTATGCAACCTGTTCGGTGATGCCTATGGAAAATGCGACAGTAATTGATACTTTTATTGCAGCACAAAATGATGCACATCAGGACGTTCAGGTTTATAGTCTTCAAGATAGAAGCTGGGGAATTCATAGCGGCCATGGTCGACAGTTATTTCCTCAACTCGCAATCGAATCAGACACTGGCGAAGTGATAGAGCAGGGTCATGATGGGTTTTATTACGCAGTCTTAGAAAAGAAGAAGTAGTGTGAAGATAATAATTCTAGGCGCAGGCCAAGTTGGCGGTACCTTGGCGGAAAATCTCGCCAACGAGCAAAACGACATCACAGTAGTCGATACCGATTCTCAGCGCTTGCGTGAATTACAAGATTCTATCGATATCAAAACGGTGACGGGAACGGCGTCTTACCCTCAAGTATTACGCCAAGCTGGAGCAGATGATGCGGACATGTTAATTGCCGTGACTAACTCTGACGAAACCAACATGGTTGCTTGCCAGATTGCCTATACCTTATTTCGCACCCCAACTAAGATCAGCCGCATTCGCTCAAACGCCTATTTAAAACAGAAAGATCTTTTTAAATCAGATGCGTTTCCTATCGATGTTCTAATTTCACCAGAGCAAGTTGTTACCAACTACATCAAGCGCTTATTAGAATACCCTGGGACTTTACAGGTATTGGATTTCGCCGATGAAAAGGTTCAGTTAGTTGCTGTTCGTGCTTATCACGGCGGCTTGCTAGTTGGACAAGAGCTTAGAAAATTAAAAGAACATATGCCTTCGGCCGACACGAAAGTAGCGGCGATTTACCGTCGAGGCCAAGCAATATTACCCTCAGGCGAAACCGTCATTGAAGTTGATGATGAAGTGTTTTTTATTGCGGCCAAAAACCACATAAAAAAAGTGATGAGTGAACTTCGTCGAGAAGAGCATTCTTATAAGCGTATTTTGATTGCAGGCGGTGGCAACATAGGTTATCGCTTAGCGAAAACTTTAGAAACGAAATATCGCCTAAAACTTATTGAACATGGGCGGGGGCGGGCTAAATTTCTTAGCGAAAACCTCGCTAAGACTGTTGTTCTTATGGGTAGTGCGACAGACCAGGCATTGTTGGAAGAAGAGAATATCGAAAATATCGATGTTTTTTGTGCCGTTACCAACGATGATGAAACCAACATCATGTCTTCAATGCTGGCCAAGCGTTTAGGTGCACGTAAAGTAATGACCTTAATTAATAAGGCAGCTTACGTAGACTTAGTGCAAGGTGGTGTTATTGATGTTGCCATTTCGCCACAGCAAACCACCATTGGTAGTTTGTTAACCCACGTTCGCCGTGGTGATGTAGTGAACGTTCACTCTTTACGTCGTGGTGCTGCTGAAGCGATTGAAGCTATTGCTCATGGCGACAAGCTAACGTCTAAAGTTGTTGGCCGTTCTATTGCCGATATTGATTTACCGAAAGGCACGACGATCGGTGCAATCGTTCGTGGCGATCAAGTAATTATCGGCCATGAAAAGGTTGTCGTAGAGTCGAATGATCACATCATTCTTTTCGTAGTAGATAAGCGTCGTATTGCAGAAGTTGAGAGATTATTCCAAGTTGGCCTTGGTTTTTTCTAGTTTTTGTTTATTTGCGTTCATTTTAAATGACTTATTTTAAGGGCTAGTCTCTACATGCATTTTACTGTTATTGCTCGGGTACTGGGTTTGCTGATGATGATATTCAGCTTCACTCTAGTACCACCAATGCTGGTTTCTGTGATTTACCAAGATGGCACACTTGACGCTTTCTTATATGCGCTATTAATTACTTTCGGTATTGGTTTATTAGTGTGGTTACCCGTGCGTAATCATAAACAAGAGCTAAAAACCCGCGACGGTTTCGTTATTACCGTTTTATTCTGGCTGGTGCTCGCATTCTCAGGTAGCGTTCCTTTATACCTAGCAGAGCAAGCAGCGCTTTCCTATACAGATGCTTTCTTCGAATCACTTTCCGGTTGGACAACAACTGGAGCAACGGTAATCACCGGTCTTGGAGATCTGCCAAAATCGATTCTTTGGTATCGTCAACAGTTACAATGGCTTGGTGGTATGGGGATTATTGTTTTAGCGGTTGCCGTATTACCGATGCTTGGTATTGGTGGTATGCAGCTATTCCGTGCAGAAGCACCAGGCCCAGTTAAAGATTCAAAGCTCACACCGAGAATTACTGAAACGGCCAAAGCGCTTTGGTATATTTATTTGTCACTTACCATTGCTTGCGCAGCCGCCTATTGGTTTGCAGGTATGTCGGCATTTGATGCGATCGGTCATAGTTTTGCTACCGTCGCTATTGGTGGATTCTCTACTCACGACGCCTCATTAGGTTATTTCAATAGCCCGACAATTGAAGCTATTGCAATGATCTTTATGCTGATTTCTGTTTTGAACTTTGGTTTGCACTTTTACGCTTGGAAGAACAAATCAATCATCCATTATTTCTTAGATTCAGAATTTAAATTCCTGATATATGTTTTATTAGGCGGCGCCCTACTGACCGTATCTGCTTTGTGGTTAACTGATACTTATACGTTATCAGAATCATTTCGCCACGGACTTTTTCAGCTGATCTCTGTTGCGACGACCACAGGCTTTGGTACTTCAGGTTTTGCTAATTGGCCTGTTTTCTTGCCTGTTTTATTATTTATGATGGCCTTTATTGGCGGCTGTGCAGGTTCTACTGGCGGCGGCATGAAGGTGATTCGTATATTGCTTATCTACAAACAAGGGATTCGAGAAATTCGCCGTTTGATTCACCCTAACGCCATTATTCCTGTGAAAATTAATAAGCGCTCGGTAAATGATCGCGTTTTAGAGTCCGTTTGGGGGTTCTTCTCAGTCTACATTCTCACTTACATGGTGATGATGGTTGCCCTATTAGCCACAGGCCTTGATCACGTGACTGCATTCTCGGCCGTTGGTGCATGTTTAAATAACCTTGGTCCAGGTCTTGGAGAGGTGGCAGCTCATTATGGTGATATTAGTGATGTCGCAAAATGGATACTATCCATTACTATGCTGTTAGGACGCCTAGAGATTTTCACATTTCTTGTTCTAATCAGCCCTGCGTTCTGGCGTAACTAATCGCTCAGGCGAACCCCATTTCATATCACGCAATTAGGTCAGCGAAGTTTAAAAGCTTTGCTAGACTTAAAACTATATAGCCCTTCGAGATGGTTTATCCGTCTGTTTGCTAGCATAGGACGCGTGATTCTCTTTATGATTAATTTGGAAAAGGCTTTGGCCGGAAGACGTATTTTAATCGTCGACGACCTTGTTGAAGCCCGCAGCTCACTAAAAAAAATGGCCACCATACTTGGCGGAGACAATATAGATGTCGCCACAGATGGTATCGAAGCCATGCAGCGTATTCATGAAAATGAATACGACATTGTTCTCTCTGATTACAATCTAGGTCGCTTAAAAGATGGCCAGCAAGTTCTCGAAGAAGCCCGCTTTACCCAACGCTTACGCGCAACCTCTCTGTTTATTGTTATTACCGGTGAAAATGCCGTCGATATGGTGATGGGGGCTCTAGAGTATGACCCAGATGGTTATATTACTAAGCCCTATACGTTGAATATGCTGAAAGAACGCTTGATACGTATCATTACTATTAAAGAAGAACTACGAGCCACAAACGAAGCCATTGATGCTGAAGATTACCCACTAGCAACAAAGCTGTGCTTAAACGTTTTAAATAAGACGCCTAGGTTACGTTTGCCAGCCTCTCGAATGCTAGGCCAGCTGTTAATGAGGCAAAAAAAATTCGAACAAGGGTTAAAAGTATATTCGCAATTACTCAACGAACGCTCTGTATCATGGGCAAAACTTGGACAAGCAATTTGTATCTATAAGCTTGGAGATCCAAACAGTGCATTAGCACTGCTGAAGCGAACATTGGTGGATCATCCTTTATATGTTCAATGCTATGACTGGATCGCCCGTATTTTATTGAGCCAAGGAAAACCTATCGAGGCCCAAGCGGCATTAGAAAAAGCAATTAAAATATCGCCAAAAGCCGTATTACGCCAAATGGAGCTTGGGCGGGTAGCATTTGAAAATAATGACCTTGAAGTCGCCGAGCCTGCGTTTAAATATGCGGTTCGCTTAGGTCGTTATTCTTGCCATAAATCGGTTAAAAATTATTTACAGTTTGCACGCTCCGCTCAAGCCTTATTGAAAAATCCTAAAGATCGACAAACCAAAAATAAAGCGAATGAAGCATTCCGCGCACTTGATGAAATTAAGCAAGATTATGGAGATGACGAGAATTCATTATTTGAAGCTGCCATCCTTGAAAGTCAAACTCACCACAATATGCAAAATCAAGCAGAATCCCAACGCTGTGCGAACGAGGCAGAAGAAAAACTATCTAAACTGAGTAATCCAAAAACAGAATACAAACTTCAGATGACCGAAGCTTTTATCGATAGTGATCAAACGGTAAAAGCTCAGGCTTTAATTGCAGAATTAAAAGACTTGCAGCTGTCTGATCAACAACGAAGTAAGTTAGGTCGACTCGATCATGATCTAAATGGCGAAGCACTTAAACGCCATAGTACTAGCCTAAATGATGAAGGGGTTAACCACTATGAGCGGGGTGAATTAGAAGAAGCGGTTATTGCTTTTGATCAAGCAACTAGCTATGAGCAAGCGGGGATAAGTGTTCTATTAAACTCGATACAAGCCAAAGTTTCGCTTATGGAGAGAGATAGCCCTGATAAAAAAATATTGAAAGATACTAGAGCGTTACTCGTCAGAATAGGTGAAATTGGTAAAACGGATGACCGCTTCCCTCGGTATGCTCGCTTACGTAAAACCTTTGATAGATTATGCAGGGCAACACAATGAAAGTAGACTCTAAATTTGAATTACTAGCTGCCGCTTATGTGCATGATTTAAAAAACCAACTACAAGCATTAATAGCTCAACAAGATTCCCTCATTACTGAATTGCCTACTGAATACCGGCAGCAGTTAGCTCCAATGATACGTCATACTAATAAAGTAAAAGATGATACGTTGCGCCTCGTCAGTCTATTTCGCTTAGAGCATAATCAACATTTCGCTATGGATGAGGCATGGCCAAAAGATACTGCCAATGACGCAATTGAAACTTGCTTATTACAATTCCCAGATTTAGAAATACATAACAACATTGATACTGAAGCCCAAGGTTATTACAACGAACAGCTAATTCAACTCGCCCTTAGCACCCTAATTGCTAATAGCGCTCAAGCCGGCGCGACGAAAATTGAACTGCGATGCCAAGAAGGCGAAAACCAAAGCCTAAAGATCATAGTACAGGATGATGGCCCTGGTTTTGATAAAAATATTATCGAAGGCTTAACCGATACGACAAAAGCCGAAGGTACTGGGCTCGGGCTGTCTTTTGTTGACATGATTTGCAAAACTCACAAAGGCAGCGGCAAGCAAGGTGAGTTCACCATCGACAATATAGAGACAGGCGCAATAGCGACACTCTTTATCCCCTAAAAACTTTCTTATTTGACCTAGTGCCTGTGGCGCTCAGCACTGCTATAATCCTAGCCTTTCGTATTTCCAAAAATTGAATAAGAAGGTCGAGCAGTGTCTGAACAAAGCCGCCACAATGTTAAAACCTTTCAGGGCCTAATTGCCGCCTTGCAAGAATTCTGGTCCGAACAGGGCTGTATTATTAGTCAACCTATTGATTTAGAAGTAGGGGCGGGCACCTTCCACACGTCGACTTTCTTGCGCGCCATTGGCCCAGAGTCTTGGAATGCCGCTTACGTTCAGCCGTGTCGCCGACCGACTGATGGCCGTTATGGTGAAAACCCTAACCGCTTACAGCATTACTATCAATTTCAAGTTGTAATGAAGCCTTCACCATTAGATATTCAAGAGAAATACTTAGAATCTCTAAAAGTGATGGGTATTGATACCCTAGTTCACGACGTTCGCTTCGTGGAAGATAACTGGGAATCACCAACACTTGGCGCTTGGGGCCTTGGTTGGGAGGTTTGGTTAAACGGTATGGAAGTAACTCAGTTTACCTACTTCCAGCAAGTTGGTGGCTTAGAATGTTACCCAGTTACCGGTGAAATCACATACGGCCTCGAACGGATTGCTATGTATCTGCAAAACGTTGATTCTATTTATGACCTAGTTTGGACTTATGGTCCTGATGGTAAAGCTGTTACTTATGGTGATGTATTCCATCAAAACGAAGTCGAGATGTCGACTTACAACTTTGAACACGCTGATGTTGACTTCTTATTCCAAGCGTTTGATCAACATGAAAAAGATTGTGCTCGCTTAATCGAAGCAGGTCTTGCTCTACCTGCCTATGAAAAAGTATTAAAAGCGTCTCACGCATTTAATATGCTAGATGCTCGTCATGCGATTTCTGTTACTGAACGCCAGGGTTATATCCTGCGTGTTCGTACATTAGCGCGCAGTGTTGCGGAAGCGTACTTCCAATCTCGTCGTGTTCTTGAATTCCCATTAGCGCCTGAAGATCTTCGTAAAGAGGTTCTTGCTCTTGCCGCAGCTTCTGAAAAAGAAGCCGCAGATAAGGCTGCCAAAAAAGCAGCAAAAGAAGCCGCTAAAAATGCTAAAGCAGGGGAGAAAAAATAATGACCACGAATACTAGAGACTTTCTTGTAGAGCTAGGTACTGAAGAATTACCACCAACACAGCTTAAAAAATTATCTGATGCGTTCACTCAAGGTATCGAAGCGGGCTTGAAAGAAGCCGGCCTTAGCGACGGCATTGAAGTCATTTCTTATGCAGCGCCTCGCCGTCTTGCAGTTAAAGTTACAAACCTAGCTGAAAAACAACAAGACCGCGACGAAGTTATCTTTGGTCCACCGGCTAATATTGCTTTTGACGCCGATGGCAACCCAACAAAAGCAGCGCTAGGTTTTGCAAAAAAATCCGGAGCAAGTGTTGAAGATTTAAGTGAAGAAAACGGAAAACTAAAAATATCTCGTCGTATTACTGGCCAAGCAACGACTGAATTATTAGCTGGAATTATTCAAACATCTTTAGAAAAAATGCCAATCGCTAAACGTATGCGTTGGGGTTCTAGTCGTACTGAATTCGTTCGTCCAGTGCAGTGGCTAATTATGCTGTTCGGTAACGAAATTGTTAATGGTGAAGTATTAGGCCTAAGTGCTGGTAACACTTCTCGTGGTCACCGTTTCCATGCGAATAAAGAAATTACCATTTCTTCTGCAGCTGAATACCAGCAAGCAATGCGTGACGCATTTGTCATTGTTGATTACAACGAGCGTAAAGAATTAATTCGCGCGCAAGTAAAAGCAAAAGGCGAAGAAGTTGGCGGCATAGCCATCATTGACGAAGATTTGTTAGACGAAGTAACTGGCTTGAACGAATGGCCAACTGCACTTGCAGGCAACTTCGATGAAGACTTTTTACGTGTTCCAAGTGAAGCACTAATTTCTTCAATGAAAGAGCATCAAAAATATTTTCACGTTGAAGATGCTAATGGTCAGTTAAAACCTATTTTCATTACGTTAACTAATATTGAATCAAAAGATCCAAAACAAGTTATTGAAGGTAACGAAAAAGTTATTCGTCCACGTTTAGCTGATGCTGCTTTCTTCTGGGATACCGATCGCAAAAATACGTTAGAAAGCCGTTACGAAAAACTAGATACCGTTGTTTGGGTTAATAAACTCGGTACGCTTAAAGCTAAGACAGATCGACTTGAAATATTGGCCGGAAAAATTGCTACTGCAATTAATGCTGATACTGCATTAGCACAACGTGCAGCAAAACTTTGTAAAACGGATTTATTAACTGATATGGTTTATGAATTTACCGATCTACAAGGTATTGCAGGAACATACTATGCACAAGGCGATGGCGAACACGCAGATGTGTGCGCAGCAATGCAAGAACAATATATGCCTTCTTTTGCAGGTGATGAATTACCAGCAACTCAAGCAGGTATTTGCATTGCATTAGCCGATCGTATCGATAGTCTAGTGGGTTTATTTGGCCTAGGTCAGATCCCAACAGGTTCTAAAGATCCTTTTGCTCTTCGTCGTGCTTCTTTAGGCGTATTGCGTATATTGGTCGAAAAAAATATCAACATCGATCTAGGTCAGTTAATCGATTGGGGAATTGAATCTACTTGGGAAACTTCACCTAAAGCAGAGACTAAAGCAACGCTAACGGAATACATGCTAGATCGTTTCAGCGCTTGGTATAAAGACCAGGGCATCGCGACCGAAGTGTTCCAAGCTGTTCGCGCATTAGGTGTTACTAACGCACTTGATATTAATGATCGCGTTCAAGCGGTTAACCTTTTCTCAAGCATGGATGAAGCACAAGCATTAGCTGCTGCTAACAAACGTGTTTCAAATATTCTTGCAAAGAACGGTGGCGAGTCTGTATCAGCAGAAATCAATGCCTCACTACTAAGCGAAGATGCTGAAAAGGTTTTAGCACAACAAGTTGCTGCTAAACAAACCGAAGTTAAGCCATTATTGGCTAATGCTAAATATAAAGAAGCCTTAGCGTCACTTGCTGATTTACGTGAAGCTGTTGATGCTTTCTTCGATAACGTTATGGTAATGGCCGACGACGAAGCCGTTAAAAATAATCGCTTAGCATTATTAAAACAGCTACAAGGTTTGTTTATTGCGATTGCCGATATTTCTTTGTTGCAGCAAAGCTAACTTAAATTGTAATTATTATATTTAATTTATTTTTTATAAATTATATATAAATCTTATTAAGCCTCCATCAGTTAATCTGCTGGGGGCTTTTTATTATTACACTATAACCTCAAGAATATATTTAAAAAAATTACAGATTATTTTTTCTTTATTAAATTTTAATCTGTTTTTTTATTATGAAAAATCAAAACAAATTATAGAAATAAAAATCATGAACAAATTAATAATTTTAGATCGTGACGGCGTTATTAACCAAGACTCTGACGACTACGTAAAAAGTTTAGAAGAATGGATTCCTATTGAAGGTAGCTGCGAAGCGATTGCTGATTTATCCAAAGCGGGTTACACCATTGCCGTTGCGACTAATCAAAGTGGTTTAGCACGTGGTTATTTTTCTATTGATGACCTTGAAGCTATGCATGGCAGAATGAATGCGTTAGTTGAAGAAGCGGGTGGTGAAATAGCTACAATCAAATACTGCCCACACGGCCCTGACGATGACTGTGATTGCCGTAAGCCGTTACCTGGCCTAGTTGATCAAATAGAGAAAGAGCTCGGCGTCAGCGCTGAGGGAGCTTGGTTTATTGGAGATTCTTTACGTGATTTACAAGCGGGATTATCAAAAGGCTGTAAACCTGCATTAGTAATGACAGGGAAGGGCGAAAAAACTCTTTTAAAAATGCTAACAGAAGAAGTTGAAGCTGAAATCAAACAAGCTCCAGTTTATACCGATCTTGCTCATTTTACCCGTAGATTGCTTAACGCTTAACTTAAAGCCCTTTTCATCAAAGCCAGTCTATTTATAAAAGCCAATCTATTTATAAAAGCCAATCTATTTATAAAAGATTGTCTATTCATAATAGTTAAACGTTAGATAATAAAAAGCCTCAGAAGCGCAAGCTTCTGGGGCTTTTTTAATGGCACTAATTTAGAAGTCTAAGTTAGAAATCTAGGTTAGCAACTCGCAATGCATTACTTTCAATAAATGCACGACGTGGCTCAACTTCATCACCCATTAGAGTTGTGAAGATTTGATCCGCGGCAACCGCATCATCAATTGTTACTTGCAACATGCGACGGCTTTCAGGATCCATTGTGGTTTCCCAAAGCTGTTCTGGGTTCATCTCACCTAGCCCTTTATAGCGCTGGATGTAATGGCCTTTACGAGCTTCATTCAACAACCAAGCTAAAGTCGCTTTGAAGTTTTCAATCGGCAATACACGTTCGCCACGTTGAAGATATGCACCTTCTTCTAATACGGCTTGAAGCTCTGCTCCCATATCAGCAATCTTGCCATAACCCGTTCCCATGAAGAACTCATGATTGAATACGTAGTTATGAGGAATACCATGTTCCATAATTTCAACGTTAAAGTTAGCGGTATTACGCTCGCTATCTTTTTCAACCTCTACCTTGTAGTGGCTACCCGTACGGCCGCTATCAGGAAGTAGTGCTTGGAATTTTTCACACCAGTCTTTAGCAAAAGCTTCGTCTTTCAATTCTGCCTCTGTAATACGAGGCAGTTCTAACATAGCTTCCAACAATAATGATGGATAGATATTAGATGAGCGATCGATAACTTCTTGTGTTTCATGGTACTTAGTCACAAGTACTTCGAAAGCTTGATCGGTAATCGCAGGTGCATCAGCGTTTGGATGCAATGAAGATTTATCCAACGCTATGTGGGTTAAGTAATCAGATAGAGCTTCTTCATCTTTTAAATACTGCTCTTGCTTACCCCGTTTGATTTTATACAACGGTGGTTGAGCAATATAGATATGTCCGCGCTCGATCATTTCAGGCATCTGACGGAAGAAGAAGGTCAATAATAACGTACGAATGTGCGCACCATCGACGTCGGCATCGGTCATGATGATGATTGAGTGATAACGTAACTTCTCGATATCAAACTCTTCGCGACCAATACCACAGCCTAATGCTTTAATTAATGTGCCTACTTCTGCAGAAGATAACATTTTATCAAAGCGTGCTTTTTCTACGTTAAGAATTTTACCTTTAAGCGGTAAAATTGCTTGTGTACGGCGGTCTCGGCCTTGTTTGGCGCTACCGCCAGCCGAGTCCCCTTCCACTAAGTATATTTCGGAAAGAGCAGGGTCTTTCTCTTGGCAATCAGCTAACTTACCTGGCAAACCTGCAATATCTAACGCGCCTTTTCGACGAGTCATCTCACGAGCCTTACGGGCTGCTTCACGCGCACGTGCCGCATCTAGCATTTTACTTACAAGGTTTTTAGCTTGCTGAGGTTGTTCTAATAAGTATTCAGAAAATTTCGCAGCCATTTCTTGCTCAACAGCGGTCTTAACTTCTGAAGATACTAGCTTATCTTTGGTTTGCGAGCTAAATTTAGGATCTGGTACTTTAACTGAGATAATTGCTGTTAGGCCTTCACGGGCATCATCACCTGTAGCACTTACTTTCTCTTTTTTACCCATGCCTTCAGATTCGATATAGCTATTTAGAGTACGTGTTAATGCACCTCTGAAACCCGCCATGTGGGTTCCGCCATCGCGCTGAGGGATGTTATTGGTATAGCAGAATACGTTTTCTTGATACGTATCGTTCCACTGCATTGCCACTTCAACGCCTACGCCAGTTCCTTCATGCATAATATTGAAGTGGAACATGTCGTTTACGGTGGTTTTATTGGTATTAAGATAATCTACGAAAGACGATAAACCGCCTTCAAATGCAAAAATATCTTCTCGATCGCTACGATCGTCTTTCAGGTGAATTTTTACACCTGAATTCAAGAAAGACAGCTCGCGTAAACGTTTTGCTAATTGGTCATAATGGTATTCTGTTTGAGTAAAAGTTTCTTTACTCGGCTTGAATGTCACCATGGTTCCACTTGTCTCAGATACACCAACTTCTTTAAGAGGGTAGTCCGGAACACCATGTGTGTATTCTTGCTCGTAGATTTTGCCTTCACGACGAATGGTTAATTTAACCTTTTCGGATAAGGCGTTTACTACAGAAATACCTACACCGTGAAGTCCGCCTGATACTTTATACGAGTTATCATCGAATTTACCACCGGCGTGAAGTACTGTCATGATTACTTCTGCTGCCGATACACCTTCTTCTTCGTGCAACTCAGTAGGAATACCACGACCGTTATCAGATACCGAGATCGAATTATCTAGGTGAATCACAACATCAATAGTATCGCAGTGGCCCGCTAAAGCTTCATCGATTGAGTTATCGACTACTTCGAATACCATGTGGTGTAAGCCAGTTCCATCATCTGTATCGCCAATGTACATTCCTGGGCGTTTACGTACAGCATCAAGGCCTTTTAAGACCTTAATACTCGATGAGTCGTAAGCTTGTTCTTCACTCATATTGTGTCCCCTAATGAGATAACTCGCATTCGGTGCCGTCGCACCAGATCGCGTAAAAATTCGAATTCGTTTTTCTAATATTACTGAAACATTTTGGTTTTATAATCGATTAATGATCGGGTAGGTTATTCCGCAAAACGGCGTTAATACATCCATGTAGCCTTAAGTTCGGCAATCCCTGCCTCTCATATTCGCTACACAACTACCCAATAATGAATCTGAAACCTTGTCTATTTTCAAAAATTTATTATTTTGCTAATAAACATTCAATAAGTCTGCTTATTGGATGCTTACTATTAATTATGTTTTTGTTATGAAAATCAGATCTTTTATACTTTTATCTGATATTCAAACCTACTATGTAAATTTACTAAACTGTCAGCGTTTTATCGCTGACATAACCTTGTTCCACGTGGAACATTTTACATCCTTCAGGCTTCCATTGATCACTAATACTGTTGTGCTCAATGCTGGTTATAAACACCTGACATTTTAAATCTTCTAGCAGCTGACATAAAGCAAAACGATGCTTTTCATCTAATTCTGAAGCTAGATCATCTACTAGGTAGATTGTACTCCGTTCTGTCTCTTGCTGGAATAACACACCCTGAGAAAGCTTTAAAGCTGCTACAACAGCTTTTTGCTGCCCTCGTGACAAGATGTCAGCGGCATTCATACCATCGACCTTTATTCGCAATTCAGCGCGTTGTGGGCCAGATTGAGTATGACCAATCTGTAAATCTCGCTCACGTTGCTTATGCAAAATATCGATCAAATCTGACTTCCTTTCCCATCCAGGGTAAAAGGAAAGTTGAACGTCTAGATTAGCATCTAATCGACTTAAAGTATGCTGAAATACAGGGACTAATCGCTCTATATAGGCCTTTCTTGACTCATTTACTGCGTTAGCCGCTTTGACGAATCCTTTATCCCAAACATCCAACCAATCAGGCTCTTGTTTCTTTAATACCGCATTGCGCTGCTGTAACAGTTTCTTAAATTCACGCCATTGATCTAAAAAAGAATGTTCCACGTGGAACACACCCCAATCAATGAATTGGCGACGCTCTTGTGGAGATCCTGAAAGCAGCTTAAATGTATTAGGTTCGATAATTTGGACAGGTAGCCAAGAGGAGGCTTCTGCTTGGGAGTGAAGAGCTTCACCATTCAGTCGTAATGCTTTATCGCCATTTCGACCTCGTTGAACACCCAAACGAGCTGAGCCTAAACGACTGTCTTCAATTTCAGAAAATAAAACGCACTCATCCATATCATGTTGGATAACAGGTTTTAATAAGTGATGTCGAAATGATTTTCCACTGGCGAGTATGTATAGGGCTTCAAGCAAACTGCTTTTGCCACTTCCATTTTCACCGTAGATAAAATTAACCCCCAGAGCGGGGGTTAAGGACAGTGGCTGCAGGTTTCGCACACCACTGATTTGCAAGCGTTTTATAGGCATAGAAGCGTTGCTATATGAAAAAGGTAACTAAACCTATAAACGCATTGGCATAACGACGTATAACGCATCGCTATTTTCTGGCTCTTCTAATAACGCACTGCTGTTCGCATCAGAAAGAGTGATCTTAGCTTGGTCACTATCAATCACACCTAAAACGTCTTGTAAGTAACTTACGTTAAAACCTACTTCTAAGCTTTCACCTTCATAATCTACTGCAATAGATTCTTCCGCTTCTTCTTGTTCTGGGTTATTTGCAAATACTTGCAAGTTACCTGAATTGAGCAGAACACGAACACCACGGTATTTTTCGTTAGAAAGAATCGCAGTACGCTGAAATACATGACGAAGTTCTTGGCGATCAGCCAAAATAACCTTATTACCGTTTTTCGGAATTACGCGACCATAATCAGGGAACTTGCCATCTACTAGTTTAGAAGTAAAAGTAAAGTCACCCGTTTCAGCACGAATGTGGTTTGGACTTAAGAAAAGAGTAACACTGTCTTCAGGCTCTGTTAGCAGCTTACTCAGCTCTAAGATACCTTTTCGTGGAACAATCAGCTGTAGCTGCGTTTCAGGACCACTCGCTTCAACAATACAAGTAGCCAAACGGTGTCCATCGGTTGCAACAGAACGTAACGAAGAAGCATTCACTTCTAATAACATTCCGTTTAAGTAATAACGAACATCTTGCTGAGCCATAGCAAAAGCAACACGATCGATAACTCGACGCAACTTGGCTTGTTCAACAGTAAAAGGCTGCTCACCCTCAATGTCTTCGATATTTGGAAATTCGGTTGCTGGTAAACTTGATAAAGTAAAACGAGAACGACCTGAACGTACATTAATACGTTGCTCATCCTGTTCAAATTCAATCATAGAACCATCAGGTAATGAACGTACGATGTCCATTAACTTTTTACCAGGAACAGTAATCTCACCTTCCGCAGTAACTTCTTCCAAAGCAACACGGGCAACCAGTTCAACCTCAAGGTCGGTACCAGTTAATGATAATTGCTGACTTTTAACATCTAATAAGACGTTAGAAAGTACTGGCAAGGTTTGGCGTTTTTCAACAACACCAGCAACAAGCTGTAATGGGCGCAGTAGTGCTTCCCTAGAAATTACGAACTTCATGTTTCTCCACTTTACCCATCTAGGTTGTTAGTGAGCGCATTAGGTTTTTATAATCTTCCCTAATGTCCGCCATTGTTTCTTGTAATTCTTTTACCTTACGACAACCATGTAAAACAGTCGTATGGTCACGTCCACCAAAAGCTTCACCAATTTCTGGCAAGCTATGGTTAGTTAATTCTTTACTTAAAGCCATCGCTACCTGTCGGGGCCTCGCAATAGAACGAGTTCGACGCTTTGATAATAAATCTGATAGCTTTAGTTTATAGTATTCTGCAACAGTTCTCTGAATATTATCAATACTAACCTGTCTGTCTTGCAAGGCCAGCAAATCTTTTAAAGATTCTTTAATAAAAGGTAGAGTAATTTCACTGCCTGTAAAGTGCGAGTTAGCAATTACTCGCTTCAATGCACCTTCAAGCTCACGAACGTTAGATCGAATCTTTTGAGCAATAAAAAAAGCCGCGTCATCTGGCAGGTGCACATTCGCTTGAGCTGCCTTCTTTAATAGAATCGCAACACGTGTTTCTAACTCAGGTGGTTCAACAGCAACTGTTAGACCCCAACCAAAGCGACTCTTCAAACGTTCTTCTAAACCATTAATTTCACGAGGATAGCGATCGCAGGTCAAAATCATCTGCTGACCACCTTCTAATAAAGCATTAAAAGTATGGAAGAACTCTTCTTGTGAACGCTCTTTACCCGCAAAAAACTGAATATCATCGATTAAGAGTGCATCTAAACTGCGATAAAAACGTTTAAATTCGTTAATAGCGTTCAATTGTAACGCTTTCACCATATCTTGCACAAAACGCTCTGAATGAACGTATAAAACCTGAGCATTACTATCTTTTTGCTGTAAATGGTTACCCACTGCATGCATTAAGTGGGTTTTACCTAAACCAACACCACCATATATAAATAGTGGGTTGTATGAGCCGCCTGCATTTTCTGCAACTTGCTGTGCAGCTGCGTGTGCTAACTGATTCGATTTACCTTCTACAAAGGTATCAAAGGTAAACGTTTTATTTAGAAAACTTTGATGCTGAATACCACCTTCAACCTGAACTTCGCGTCTACCAGCGGGCTTTGGAGAATTAGATGACCCAAATCCTGAATTATTTTCAGGTTTGCCAGTTTTCAATACAGGAATAGTTGCTTGTTCGATATCTAAGGAACCTTGCATAGGTGCATTAGTATCTTCTTCAGGCTCATCCATAACAAAGGATGGCTTTTTATTATTAGCAGGCTTTGTAGGAGTAGGCTTCTTTGTCGGCAACTTAGGCATAGAAGTAGGTGCTGACTTTGCTTTAGCCCCTCCAATGGTTATTTCAACTTCAAGTAAATGACCATCATTGATTTCACACACTATTTCAAGAATACGATGAAGATACTTATCTTTAACCCAATCTTTAACAAAGCGATTAGGTGCACGCAATAATATGCCGTCACCGTTAGATTCGATAACTAAAGGACGAATCCATGTATTGTATTGCTGTGAAGGCAGTTCATCCTGCAAATAATCCAAACAGCGTTTCCAGAGCGCCTCAGCCACCTAACAACATCCCTTAAATATAATAAATCAATATAAATAGCAGACCATTCTAACCTGAAAACAACAAAGTTATCCACAAATAACCTCTAGAACACTGATTAAAAGGTAGAATATTTATGTGGATAACCAAGTTAAACTCAAAAATGGATTGTGAATAAACAACATACCAAAATCACCCCTGTGTAAAAGTAGCAAGTTATACACCGATTGTTAGCCCACTAATGCGCAGGTTAAACGCATTTTAAACATGAGTTTTAAATATTGTAACCTATTGTTTTAAAAGGGCTTTATAGGGTTATCAACAGATATTTGTCACTATAATATTAGTAATAAGAATAAATAAAACCTTATATACATACATAAAAACATAACCTTTAATTTATAAATCTTAAAAAGAAGTTATTCATTAAATTAATTCTTTGAAAGATATGATTAAAATAAATACAGATTGCCCATTGCACCCAAGCTAATATTTCAATACAATCTCGTCCCTAATTTTTAAACCCTAAATTTACACCTTGTGTGAATTAGATGAGTAATTGCTATGAAACGTACTTTTCAACCAAGCGTATTAAAGCGTAAGCGCAACCACGGTTTCCGTGCTCGTATGGCTACAAAAAGCGGTCGTCAGATTTTATCTGCACGTCGTGCTAAGGGCCGTTCAAGCTTATCAGCTTAATATCGCTTTAGTCCGTGTATGAATACTTTTGAGTTCCCTAGATCTGTTCGCTTATTGAGCCCTGGGGATTTCTCCCAAGTATTTAATAACACTGAGTTTAAGGCCAGTAATCGATATTTGTTGGTTCTGGCTACTCCGAGTAAAAGCGGCGATTCTCGCTTAGGCTTCGTCATAGCTAAGAAGCATGTTAAACATGCTGTTCAGAGAAATCGTGTAAAACGTATTATTCGTGAGTCTTTCCGCCTGAATCAGCATCAGTTGGCTAACAATGATTTTGTTATTTTAGCGCGTCCTGGGATCTCTGATCTTGAAAACGCTAAAATACGTGAAATGATTGATAGTCTCTGGTTCAAGCTGAGGCAATCTAATGGTAAACGATCCAATAAAACAAGAAAACGCTAAGCCAAAAGCTCTGTCTTTTGTTGCTAAGTTATTTTTATTGTTGGTTAATTTCTACCGTTACGCAATCAGTCCTTTATTTCCTAGCCGATGCCGTTATTATCCTACATGCTCTGCGTATGCGCACGAAGCTATTGTACGATATGGTGCTTGGACTGGTGGAAAACTGGCCATGAAACGCATTTTGCGTTGCCATCCTTGGGCAAGTCATGGTGTAGACCCTGTACCTGAACTTAACCCTTCCCACTCATGCTGTAGACGGAAGCCTTAATCATGGATATCCGCCGTTTTGCCATAATATTTGGCTTGGCTATTTCAACTTATTTTTTAATTCTTGCGTGGAATGACGATTATGGTCAGGACACGGTTGCTAATGCTCCAATTGCACAAAATTCTGTAATTGAAGTAGGTGACTCACCTGCTACGAGCGATATTATTGCTGCTGGCCAAACCAGTGACATAGATAGCGACATTCCTAATATTGTTCCTGCTGCTTTAGAGCCTGTTATTGAGGCGTCGGCAAGTACACAATTTATTCAGGTTAAGACCGACGTATTAAACGTAACGATCAATCCACTTGGTGGGGAAATTGTTGAAGTGTCTTTACCCGCTTACCCAGCTGATATTAAAGACAAAGATATTCCTTTTGTTTTGATGGAAAACAATGCTCGTCGTGTTTATGTTGCACAAAGTGGCTTGTTGGATGCAAAAGGTAAGCAATGGGAAAAAACTCAAGCGTATTCAGCGTCTGATGTTAACTATCAGTTAAGTGATTCGGCTGACACCTTAACAGTAGAATTGACTACTCAATTAGATAACGTAGAAGTGAAGAAAGTATTTACCTTCCAGCGTAATAACTATCTGATTGATGTGAAATACCATGTTGCTAACGGCTCTGATAGCCAGTGGCGTGGTGTATTCTTTGCTCAGTTGAAGCGTGATCGAAGCGAAGATCCTCAGCAGGGCAGTTCAATGGGTATGCAGGCTTATTTAGGACCTGCAATTACGACTAACTTATCTAAGTATGAGAAAGTTAGTTTTGATGACATTGATGATAAGCGTTTAGCTGAAACGGTTGATGGCGGTTGGGTTGCTATGTTGCAACATTACTTTGTATCAGCCTGGGTTGCTAACCCAGAAACAACACACTCTGTTTACGCTAAGCCTAATAAGCAAGGCGAGTACATTGTTGGTTTCCATGATGGTAAAACACCTCTGCAAGTTGAAGCTGGTGAGATGGGTACAATTGGTGCTCAGCTTTATGTTGGTCCAAAATCTCAATATGTATTAGCAGATGTTGCTGAAAACTTAGATTTAACGGTTGATTATGGTTGGTTATGGTGGATTGCTCAGCCATTATTTGCAGTAATGAACTTTATTGAATCAGGCTACATTAACTTTTTAGGTATGGTAGAAATCGACCTAGGTGGTGGTGTTGGCAACTGGGGTGTAGCTATTATCCTACTAACAGTTTTGATTAAGTTAGCTTTCTTTAAACTGTCTGCAACAAGCTATCGTTCGATGGCGAATATGCGTAAAGTTGCTCCTAAACTTACGGCTATTCGTGAACAACATGCTGATAATAAAGAGAAGTTAGGCCAAGAAATGATGGCCTTGTATAAGAAAGAGAAGATTAATCCTCTTGGTGGTTGTTTACCTATTCTTGTACAAATGCCTGTATTTATTGCTTTGTATTGGGTACTTGCTGAAAGTGTTGAGTTGCGTCAAGCACCGTTCTTCTTATGGATAAACGACTTGTCTGCGATTGACCCTTACTTCGTATTACCATTATTGATGGGTGCGAGTATGTTTGTTCAAATGCAGTTGAACCCGACTCCTCCAGACCCGGTTCAAGCACGTGTTATGAAATTGATGCCTGTTATCTTTACGGTATTCTTCTTGTTCTTCCCATCAGGCCTTGTGCTTTATTGGGTAGTGAACAACTTGCTATCGATTACTCAGCAATATGTAATCACTAAGCAAATCGAGAATGCTGATAGTTAAGCTAGTAACTATTTTAGTAACTTAAGAAGATTATTAAACTCTTTAGTTAGCTTGTGCGATTAAAAGGCCGCTGTTGAAAGACAGCGGCCTTTTTTGTGGATAAAATAAAGCTCATAAAGTAATAGCCAGCATATTTTTTAAAATCGATTGATTACGGAGTATTTATTCCACAAAACGGCGTGAATACATCCCTGTAGCCTTAACTAAAACATCCATGTTTTAGATATTTGCTCCATAATTACCCCGTAATAAATCTGGCTCCTTCATAATTTTAGGAAATTTTAATGTCGATATCCGAGTCAGTACACCAAGATACTATAGCCGCTGTTGCAACGGCTCCTGGCCGAGGCGGTGTAGGTATTGTGAGAGTATCTGGAGATAAAGCACAAGAAATTGCTCTCGCGGTACTGGGTTTATTGCCTAAGCCTCGTCATGCGCATTATGGTGCTTTTAAAGATGCGGATGGTAATGAATTGGATGAAGGCTTAGGTATTTTCTTTCCTAACCCACATTCATTTACCGGTGAAGACGTTTTAGAGTTGCAAGGACATGGTGGCCCAGTTGTTCTCGATTTTATCTTACAGCGCTGTGTAGAGCTGGGTGCTCGTATTGCAAGGCCGGGTGAATTTTCCGAGCGTGCATTCTTAAACGACAAACTCGACCTTGCGCAAGCAGAAGCTATTGCCGATTTAATTGACTCATCTTCCGCACAAGCAGCACGCTGTGCATTACGCTCTTTGCAGGGTGTTTTCTCTGATAAAGTACATGGCTTGGTTGATCAACTTATTCATTTGCGTACTTTTGTTGAAGCTTCGATTGATTTTCCAGAAGAAGAAATTGATTTTCTAAGCGACGGTAAAGTCTCAGCGATGCTGCAAGATGTTAAAAGTGCTGTTGCAGGGGTATTAGCTGAAGCTAATCAAGGTGCAATCTTACGCGAAGGTATGAATGTCGTGATTGCAGGGCGCCCCAACGCTGGTAAGTCCTCACTTCTTAATGCATTAGCGGGTCAAGATAAGGCCATTGTGACTGATATTGCAGGTACGACTCGTGATGTTTTAAAAGAACATATTCACATTGATGGTATGCCATTACATATCATTGATACCGCGGGTTTACGTGATGCGCTTGATGAAGTGGAACGTATTGGTATTCAACGTGCGTGGGCAGAGATTTCCCAAGCTGATCGCATCTTATTGATGATTGATAGCTCTCTTGAAACTGATGGTCAAAAAACCGATCCGAAAGCGCTATTACATGCACTTTATGATGAACAAGGCTTGAAAGAAGAAACAGAAAAATTGATTGAAAGCGGCCGTATTACCGTTATTCGTAATAAAGCTGATTTATTAGCCGATGATCACGCATCCGCTAAATTAGGTATTCATCAGGAAGCGGATTTCCCTACGCTATCGATTTCTGCCAAACAGAATTTAGGCATTAACGCATTACGTGAACACTTAAAAGAAGTCATGGGATTCAATTCAACTAATGAAGGTGGTTTCTTAGCGCGCCGTCGTCATATTGAAGCTCTTGAAAAAGCGCAAGATGCTATCCAAGCCGGTGAAGACCAGCTATTAGGCGCAATGGCCGGTGAATTGTTGGCTGAAGACTTACGAATGGCTCAGCAGTCATTAGGTGAAATTACTGGTGAATTTACAGCCGATGATTTACTTGGCAATATTTTTGGTAGCTTCTGTATTGGTAAGTAAAAATTTTACTTACCTTTAATTTACCAATAGCTTTTGTTATTTAGTCAAAAATACCAAAGTTATCAAGCAGAACGAGCAAAATACCGGATAGTCCTGAGATCGTTAACAGCCAATAGAATATACAACCCAATATATGATCAAACCTAGTGGTATTTTCATATAAAACAGTGGCATTGGCATACATAAATGAATACTTACTATCTTCAATTTTTTTTGTCCAAGACCTAGGAAGTGAAAATGCTTGTGCAACATTAATAATGTCCCAACCACTCGCAAATTCAACGCCCAAAGCATCTTTTGTTTTTGGATTCTTTCTTAATTTTCGGACAGTTATTTGGCCAAAAGCGACGTATAATATGCCTGTTATCATTGTGCTTATAGTTATAATGGCAACAATTATTGTAGTTGGATTCATAAGGCGTTTAATTTTCTCATAATCATATCGTAAGTATCACCACTGTTATCTTTAAGATAATTATTCATGCTTACAGATGCTACAACAGCACTCCCAGCAACTATTGCTCCACCAACAATTAAGCCAACCCAGCCAATAGGTGTTGCTACCATTAAAAACATAAGAGCAGCTCCTCCTACTTTAGCAACAGCAGTCCCGGTTAAAGCGCTAGCAGCAAAACTACTTGATTCAATAAATAGCTCTCTTTCCCAGTTTCCGTCTGCTTTATAACTGTTATGTACATTGCCAGTTTTGCTTGCAAAGTTAATCACAGCCAAGCCATTCCCTAAGAATTTAGCGTGGTTAGTAAACTTTACAAGATTATTCGCTTGAACTTGAGAGCTTACATTCAATTTAGCTGTATTTCGGCTGCTTTCAGCAATATGAGTGGCTCTAGTCGCACTTGTTAGTGGTGTGCCACGTCGAGCCTTATTTTTACTCGTAATTACTTTTAATTCATTACCAAATTTGGCTTGCATCTTATTAAATGCAGTATGAGCTTTATCTTTTAAAACATTTTTCATAGAAGATTTTGATGTTATGGCTTCTCTATATTCCATTAAGGCTGATTGGTAATCTTTAACAGCCGCAGTGAAACCACCTATTCGGTTGGTATAAACACCAGCAGAAGCATCTATAAGATCAACATCATATCCTTTAAGGTTTAAAGCCATTTCTGAAAGGGCCATCACATTATCACCCCCGTAAGAAAGGGATAAGCGAGTTAGCTCTTTACTTACAGACTGAGGTGATAGTGTGCTTAAAATATTTCTCTCTGCTGCAGTAATATTACTATTCATAAAATAAGGCGTATTTGCAGCTATTCTTGATGGCTTTGCACACATAAATCCTGACAGTTGGTCGATATGTATGCCACATTGACTTTTAAGGCTTTCCGAAGAGAGTGATTGGTTACATAGCAGTAAGTTACTCATTAAAATCCCTTTTTCTAAATGCTTACATCCATAGATTAACCAGCGATTCTAATTGTTGATATCTATAGTTACAATTAGTCCGCAGGGTTAATCAGGATATATACTTAGTTACTAAAAATGGTTAACAATTTTAAAAGCAAACGTCATTCACTAAAGCCTGCACAATTTCAGCCGACATCTATAGTTATATCAACGTGATGTAATTTATTAGATGTAACTTGTGAGGTTGGCTGTGTCCTTGATTTTTTCTTATCGTAATTTTCTGAAAGTATTGTCTCTACTATCTTTAATGGTTTTAACAACTGGTTGTCTCCCTGAAGAAGACGATGACGATGATATTGACATTTCAGTACTTAATGGGTTCTGGGATGGAGGTTTTGAACAAACGGAAACGCTGCGGCTATTAATCTATAACGGCAATGTTTATGGTTTAGATGAAGATAAAGTGCTATTTGGAACTGTTATCTTTCCATCAGACGAGGAAGTCGATTTTTCTCTTAGTTCTTATCCATTCTCTTATGAAGATACGACGAATTTTGAGTTTGTTTCAGATAGAACAGCAACCAGTTACACAATTAATGGTTTATTAGCGACGTCCACATTGGTAGTTGCTGATTATGAAACAAGTACTCGCGAATACGGCTCCTTAGAGCTAATCAATGATGGCACCTTCAGTAGTAATTCTTCTTTAACATCATTAACAGGCGAATGGACGACTACTGATTTGGTATTAAATATAACAAGTCGCGGTCGTTTTTTGGGGGTTAATAATGGAACAGATAAAGATTGTTCATTTGAAGGACAGATTAATATTATTAATTCTGCTAACTCATTAGTTTCTTTAACTATGAATCGACGCAACTGTGATGATTTTAATGGAGACTCAGTAGGGTTTGCGGCAATTAATGGTGATGGCGAATTAGAGCTCTATAGCAAGATGGGCAGTCAATTACTGTTTATGACATTTGCAGCGTCAGCTGTTGATACAGTTATCGATACGGATACTGAAACAGACACCGAAGAAGATGATGAGGAAGAGACTGATACGGAAGAAGAAGCGGTTTAACTATCAAGCTGTGCATAACTCTGTTGATTAGCTGTAATAACTTTGAATACTTCTCGGTATTAGGTATTAGTAAATTACTGTATAAGTCTAAGTTTTTAATATTATCCACATCTATCCACAGTTTTATACCTTCTCTAATCCCTTGATATATAAGTGATTAGAGGATTTATACTGACCTTTTAATAAGTTTAAACACATGCTGAAAAATGAATGTGAATAATATAATAAAATATCTGGACAAATTTTAACCATATCATATTTCTATCCACTGCCTTTAGGCGTCAATTCAGGTATAATGCGCGCCATTTTAAGATTTCATACCTGCAACCTATGCTGCAATCAGTATGAAATTAGTTTTGTGCTCGATTGAGCCTGTTTGAGGTTGTACTTGTGGATTATCCGGTTCGTTATGATGTAATTGTTGTTGGTGGTGGTCATGCGGGAACAGAGGCTGCTCTTGCGTCTGCGCGTATGGGGGCAAAAACGCTGCTACTTACCCACAATACCGATACCATTGGCGTTATGTCTTGCAACCCTGCTATTGGTGGGATTGGTAAAAGTCATTTAGTAAAAGAGATTGATGCTTTAGATGGTGCTATGGCGCGTGCTACAGATAAGGGCGGTATTCAATTTCGTACTTTAAATGCACGTAAAGGCCCAGCAGTACGTGCAACTCGTGCACAAGCTGATCGTCAGTTATATCGCGGCGCTATTCGCGATATTGTTGAAAACCAAGACAATCTCGATATTTTCCAAGCATCTTGCGATGATTTGATCATGCAGGGTGAAAAAGCAGCAGGCGTTGTTACCAATACCAATATGCGCATTCATGCGACCACTGTTGTATTAACGGCTGGTACCTTCTTAGGTGGAACAATCCACATTGGTTTAGAAAATCATAAAGGAGGACGTGCAGGCGATCCACCTTCTATTGCATTGGCTAGTCGCTTACGTGAAATGCCTTTCAATGTCGGTCGTTTAAAAACGGGTACTCCAGCACGAATCGATGCACGCAGTGTTGATTTTTCAGTTATGCAGGTTCAGCCAGGTGATCTGCCGTTACCCGTTATGTCTTTTATGGGCAATGTTAACGAACACCCTGAACAAGTGAATTGCTATATCACACATACCAACGAGCGTACTCACGATATTATTCGCGCTAACTTAGATCGTTCGCCGATGTATTCTGGAGTGATTGAAGGTATTGGCCCACGCTACTGCCCATCGATTGAAGATAAGGTGATGCGTTTTGCTGATAAAAACAGCCATCAGATTTTTGTTGAACCAGAAGGGTTGCGCACGCACGAATTATACCCAAATGGTATCTCTACCAGCTTGCCGTTTGATGTTCAGTTAGATCTTATTCATAGCATGGTTGGGTTTGAAAAAGCCCACATTACACGTCCAGGCTATGCGATTGAATACGATTATTTCAATCCACAAGACTTAAAGCACAGTTTAGAAACTAAGTTTGTTCCTAATCTATATTTCGCAGGTCAGATTAACGGAACAACGGGTTATGAAGAAGCTGGTGCGCAAGGTCTTTTAGCCGGAGCAAATGCAGCGTTACGTGCATTTGAAAAAGAAGCTTGGACTCCTCGTCGTGATGAAGCGTACATCGGTGTTTTGGTCGATGACTTGATTACAATGGGAACCAAAGAACCGTACCGTATGTTTACTAGCCGTGCAGAATATCGTTTGATTCTTCGTGAAGATAACGCCGATCTACGTCTAACCGAAATTGGCCGTAATATCGGTCTAGTTGGTGATGAACGTTGGGCGGCTTTCTGTGAAAAGAAAGAATCCATTGAAAAAGAAAATCAGCGTTTAGCCACGACTTGGGTGCAGCCGAATACGCCAGAAGGCGATGCGGTAAATGCGATGATCGAAAGCCCATTAAGCCGTGAATATAATTTAAAAGATTTATTGAAGCGCCCTGGTTTGAACTATGCAGATATTGCAGGACTGAAAGGCGAAGAAGTTTCCGACCCTAGAGTTGCTGAGCAAGTAGAAATTCAAGCTAAGTATGACGGTTATATATCTCGTCAGAAAGATGAAATAGAACAGATGCGCCGCTATGAAGAAACGCCTTTACCTGAAAACTTTGATTACACTGTAATAGGTGGTCTTTCTAATGAAGTGATTCAGAAGTTGGATACTCAAAAACCAGAAACCTTGGGTAGCGCTTCACGTATTCAAGGGGTAACACCAGCGGCGATTAGCCAAATTTTAGTGCATATGAAAAAGCTAAAACTAGCACGTAAGAGTGCTTAAAAGTGTTGATTGAGCCTGCAGAGCTATCTGAGCGTATGAAAATGCGCTCAGGCCAAGCCTTCAATAGCCTTGATCTCGAATTGAGATTATTGCGTGAAAAAGCCCGCCTAGCCTGCGGCAAATACAACGCTCACCCGAGCAAAGGTAATTTCAAACATATCAGCCGTCTATTTGATAAGTTGTCCACAGCGGTAATTGAACCAGGATTTCAGTGTGATTACGGTAGCCAGATTTCTTTAGGCGAGAATTTCTACGCCAACTTCAATTGTGTGATGCTCGATAGTGCAGCTATTACTATTGGTGATGATGTTATGTTGGGTCCTGGAGTACACATATACACTGTAGATCACCCACGTGATGCGCTCGCTCGCCGAGCAGGTGGTTGTATTGCCAAACCTGTGAGAATAGAAGATGGGGTTTGGATTGGTGGCGGCGCTAAAATTCTACCCGGTGTAACTATTGGTCAGAATGCCATTATCGGTGCTAATGCAGTAGTGACTAAAGACGTAGCGGCTAATACGAGATTCTTCGGATAAACCTAGTTGGTAAGCGCTTTTCAGCTTTTATGTTAGAATCCCAGCATTATCAAAACTACAGATTTAAACGCGGCAAATTATGGCTAACTATTCTTCAGCAATTTCCACTGGCGCTACCCAAATGGGCGTTTCACTAAGCGATCAGCAACTTGAACTATTAGTTCAATATCTCGAATTGTTCATCAAATGGAATAAAGCTTATAACTTATCTGCGATCCGTGATCCTGCACAAATGATTCCACTTCATCTATTAGATAGTTTAATCGTCCACTCTTATATTCAATCGGTAGATAACATTATTGATGTAGGAACGGGCCCTGGTTTGCCGGGCATCGTGCTAGCCATTATGAATCCTGAAAAGAAATTCACGTTACTGGATAGTAATGGTAAAAAGACACGCTTCTTATTCCAGGCCAAGCTTGCCTTGAAGTTAGATAACGTAACCATTATTAATGAGCGTGTAGAAGCCTATCAACCTGAGCAAGGTTTCGATATGATCGTATCTCGTGCTTTTGCTTCAATTACAGATATGACGTATTGGTGCACGCATTTATTAGCGAAAGATGGCATATTCTTAGCGATGAAAGGCATTTATCCAACGGAAGAATTTGCCGCCGTTGAAGATAAGTATGAGCTAATTGAAAGCCATGAATTAAATGTTCCTGGGGTAGACGCAGAACGTCACCTATTAGCCTTTAAACCAAAATAATTTTAAACCCTGATTCTCTGGGCTGCAGGATAGCGAAATGAGTAAGATTTTAGTCGTTGCCAATCAAAAAGGTGGTGTGGGTAAAACCACCACTGCAGTTAACTTATCTGCTTCACTTGCGGCTACTAAGCGCAAAGTCCTAATGGTCGATCTTGATCCGCAAGGTAACGCAACTATGGGTTGCGGTATTGATAAGCATGAACTTGAACAGTCTCTTTATGAAGTTTTAACAGGCAGCTGTGATATTGAAAGCGCGATTGTTAAGGCTGAAGAAGCTGGCTTTGATGTGTTACCAACCAATGCTGATTTGACGGCAGCTGAAGTTGAATTGATGGATCTTCCTCATCGAGAGACACGCCTTCGTTCAGCTTTAGAGAAAGTAAGCGCTAACTACGATTATATTATAATTGATTGTCCACCGTCGTTAAGCATGCTGACGGTAAATGCAATGGTTGCAGCACAAGGGGTGCTTATTCCAATGCAGTGTGAGTATTATGCATTGGAAGGCTTATCGGCTTTAATGCGTACGATTGAAAAAATCAAATCGGGTTTAAACCCTAAATTAGAAGTCGAAGGCATTCTTCGTACTATGTACGATCCACGTAATAGCTTAACGGTTGATGTTTCAACTCAGTTGATTACACACTTTGGTGATAAAGTTTATAGTACTGTTATCCCAAGAAATGTGCGGTTAGCTGAAGCCCCTAGTTATGGTTTGCCTGCATTGGCTTATGATAAAAACTCTCGTGGAGCAATTGCGTACTTAGCATTGGCAGGCGAAATGAATCGTCGTACCAATAGTAAAAAGAGTGCGGCTAAAAAAGTAAATTCAAATGAAACAGCTGGCAAAACAGCCAGCCCAAAAGCGACTAGCAAAGCATAATTGCTGTTAGCACTAAATGATTGGAACATAGCATGTCAAAGAAACGTGGCCTAGGTCGTGGCCTCGATGCATTACTGGGTGATGCATTAGCGCAAAATAAATCTGCAATGGATGCAGCCAGCACGAATGAAGTGCAAGAAGTAAGCATTCAGCCTGATAATATAGAATCCAACCAATCAACAGGTGGAATTAAACACCTGCCGGTTGAGTTTATTCAGCCAGGTCAATACCAGCCACGCAAAGACATGCACCAAGAAGCATTAGAAGAACTTGCGGCCTCTATTAAAGCCCAAGGGTTAATGCAGCCAATCGTGATACGCCCTTTAGTTGGCAAAGACGATCGCTATGAAATTATTGCTGGTGAGCGCCGCTGGCGTGCGACTCAGTTAGCAGGTCTTGATACAGTGCCAGTTATTGTTCGTGATGTTCCAGATGATGCTGCTATTGCAATGGCTCTGATTGAGAACATCCAGCGTGAAAATCTAAATTCGATGGAAGAAGCACAAGCACTTCATCGACTACAGCATGAATTTGAATTAACCCAGCAAGAGGTGGGTGATGCTGTAGGTAAATCTCGAACAACAGTGGCTAACTTGTTACGATTAATGCAGCTTAATGAAGATGTGAAAATCATGCTCGAGCGTGGTGATATCGAAATGGGTCATGCAAAAGCTTTGTTGGGATTACAAGATCAAAAACAAAGTGAAGCCGCACGTCATGTTGTCGCTAAAGACATGACGGTACGACAAACTGAGTCTTATGTACGTAATGTGCAAGACGAAGCTAAATTCGGCGATAAGGTAAAAGAGAAAGCACGTCCCAATCCTGACATTCAGCGTTTAGAACGTACGTTAGGTGAACGATTGGGTGCTAATGTCGCTATTCAGCATTCCGCTAAAGGTAAAGGTAAGTTGGTTATTAATTATGGCAACTTAGATGAACTTGATGGAATTTTAGCGCATATCCAATAAGCCTGATTACTTATAAAAGTATTAAGGGACACTTCTAGACAATTAAATAAGGTCAATTCTCGACTTTAGGTTGAAGAGCAGCCCACTAATCAATATAATCCTTGCGCCTAAAATTGTAGGCGAAAGAGAGGTCTTCAGTGACATCGATAACTAGACCTCCGGTTTATCGCATCATTATGATGCAGTTTGGCTTAAGCATTATTGTAGCGTTATTCGCTTTGATACATAGCTTTGAAGCTAGCTATTCCGCCTTATTTGGTGGGTTAGCAAGCGCGATACCAAATGCATATTTGATATGGCGTTCTTTTAGATACCGCGGTGCTCGATCTGCAAATCAGGTCGTGCAATCGTTTTATCAAGGAGAATCAGGGAAGTTTATTCTCACCGTCGTTTGTTTTGCGGTGATATTTTCTTTAGTTGATCCCTTGGTTCCCTGGGCAGTGTTTGGGGCGTTCATCACAGTGCAGTTTAGTCATGTGATGACAGCAATAATTGCGAAGCTCTGATGAGTTCATTCTAACGATTGAATTGATCAGAGCTTTTTAACATTTTTTTAAACTTATGATTGAGAGTGAAAGATGGCAACTGATGCTACTGGTTACATCAAGCACCACCTTACCAATCTGACATATGGCGAGTTACCAGCAGGTTACGAGCGTATTGATGCAGACGGTAATGTAGTGAACGAATTGACGGAAGCAACTTGGACGCTAGCACGTAGCGGACAGGAAGCGGTAGATATGGGATTTTGGGCATTTCATGTCGATTCCCTAATCTGGTCAGTCGGCTTGGCAATATTGTTGATGACTATTTTTGGCCTTGCAGCTAAAAGAGCAACAACTGGCGTACCAACAGGTATGCAAAACTTTGTAGAAGTGATTGTTGATTTTATCGACAATACAGTGAAAGAAACTTTTCACGGTAATAACCCAGTTGTTGCACCGCTGGCACTTACGATCTTCACTTGGGTATTTATGATGAACCTAATGGATTTGATTCCAGTAGACATCATTCCAAAGTTATTTGAATTATCTTGGGCTGCGGCTGGTAACGATCCTCATCATGCATTTATGAAAATCGTACCTTCTACAGATCCGAACATCACAGCTGGTCTGGCTATTTCAGTTTTTGCTTTAATGATTTTCTACGGAATTAAAGTAAAAGGCATTGGCGGGTTTATGGCAGAACTAACTCTGCATCCTTTCAATATGAAAAACCCAGTAGTACAGGCTATTTTCATTCCAGTAAACTTTGCTCTAGAAGTACTAGCGTTAATCGCTAAGCCAATTTCTTTAGCATTGCGTTTGTTCGGTAACATGTATGCTGGCGAGATGATTTTCATTCTTATCGCATTAATGTTCTCAACTGGAATGGCCTTAGGTATGTTTGCTGGCGTATTGCAGTGGGCATGGGCAGTATTCCATATTCTAGTAATTACTTTGCAAGCATTCATCTTCATGATGCTGACCATCGTATATCTAGGCATGGCTCACGAAGATCACTAAGTAATATTGGCGGCATAATATTATGTCGCCGATACTGCTGAACTGAACGATTTTTACCCTTTAACTTAATTGTTAATTTAAACTTTAACCTTAACTAAAATAGATAGGAAACTACTATGGAAATGATTTACATCGCAGCTGCGCTTATGATCGGTCTTGGTGCCCTTGGTACTGGTATTGGCTTCGCACTTTTAGGCGGCAAATTACTTGAGTCTACTGCTCGTCAACCTGAGTTAGGTCCAGAGCTTCAGACTAAAACTTTCTTGATGGCTGGTCTACTTGATGCTGTTCCAATGATCGGTGTTGGTATTGCTATGTACCTTATCTTCGTTGTTGCTGCTTAATTGTAACTAGTACAACTAAAGACAACGAATTTAGAGGACTAAGGCGTGAATATTAATTTGACTTTGATCGGCCAGATCATCGCCTTTGCTGTCTTTGTAGCCTTCTGCATGAAGTTTGTTTGGCCTCCGCTAACTAATGCAATGGCAGAACGTGCAAAGAAAATTGCAGATGGTTTAGACGCAGCAAACCGCGCTGAACGTGATCTTGAACTTGCTCAACAAAAAGCAGGCGAAAAACTACGCGAAAGCAAAGTAGCAGCAGCAGAAATTATTGAGCAAGCGAACAAGCGTGCTAACCAAATCATCGACGAAGCTAAAGAAGCTGCGCGTGAAGAAGGTGAGCGTTTGGCAGCTGCAGCTCAAGCTGAAATTGAGCAAGAAGTTAATCGTGCTAAAGAAGGATTGCGTCAACAGGTTTCTGCTCTTGCAGTTGCTGGTGCATCTAAAATCTTGGCGAAATCAGTTGATCAGTCAGTTCATAACGAATTGCTAGATCAGTTGGCTAACGAGCTTTAAGCGAGGAAGCCATGGCTGAATTAACCACTCTTGCGCGGCCTTATGCCAAAGCGGCTTTTGCCCAAGCAGTAGAACAGAATGCTCTAGTAGAATGGTCTGACATGTTATCGATTGCGGCTCAGTTCGCAGCCGATGATGAGTTGGAAAAGGTACTAACACATCCTGGTCTAACCGCTGAGCAACAAGCTACGGCATTAACCGACTTGTGCGGTGACAAGTTAAATCAGTCAGGAAAAAACTTCCTGATGATTTTAGGCGAAAATAAACGTCTAACTTTGTTACCACAAATTGTTGAAGCCTTTGAAGAGTTAAAAGCAGCACAGGAACACGCGATTGACGTGACTGTAACTTCTGCTTTTGAACTAACAGACGCACAACAAGAAACATTGTCTCAAGCACTGAAAAATAAATTACAGTGCGACGTACGTTTAACAGGCGAAGTTGACCAAGAATTGGTTGGCGGCGTTATTATTCGTGCTGGAGACTTAGTCATCGACGGTTCTGTTCGCGGTAAGCTAGCTAAGCTAGCCGAAGCGATGAACTCCTAGTTGAGGGATGAGCATGCAGCAACTGAATCCATCTGAGATCAGCGAAATCATTAAGAATCGCATCGACAACCTTGATGTGACTTCTCAAGCCCAGAATGAGGGCACCGTTGTTTCAGTATTCGACGGTATCGTTCGTATCCATGGTCTTGCCGACGTAATGTACGGTGAGATGATTGAATTTGAAGGCGGTAAATACGGTCTTGCACTTAACCTAGAGCGTGACTCTGTAGGTGCAGTAGTTCTTGGCGATTATAAAAATATCGCTGAAGGCCAAACCGCTAAATGTACCGGCCGTATTTTGGAAGTACCTACTGGCGAAGCTATGCTTGGCCGCGTTGTAGACGCGTTAGGTAACCCAATCGACGGTAAAGGTCCTATTGAAACGGCTACTAAAGCTCCTGTAGAACGTGTTGCACCTGGTGTAATTTCACGTCAAGGCGTTGATCAGCCGTTAGAAACTGGTTATAAATCTGTAGATTCCATGGTACCTGTTGGTCGTGGTCAGCGCGAGTTGATCATTGGTGACCGTCAGACTGGTAAATCTGCAATGGCTATCGACGCCATTATTAACCAGAAAGGCACCGGTGTTAAATGTGTATATGTTGCTATCGGCCAGAAGCAATCTTCTATCGCGAACGTTGTTCGTAAGTTAGAAGAGCATGGCGCGATGGAACACACCATTATTGTAGCCGCAGGCGCGTCTGATCCAGCATCTATGCTGTATCTTGCACCGTACGCTGGTTGTGCAATGGGTGAGTACTTCCTAGATAAAGGCGAAGACGCCTTGATCGTATATGATGATTTAACCAAGCAAGCTTGGGCTTATCGTCAAATCTCCCTATTGTTGAAACGTCCTCCTGGTCGTGAAGCATACCCTGGTGATGTTTTCTATCTTCACTCTCGTCTATTGGAACGCGCATGTCGTGTTAACCCAATCTACGTTGAGAGAGAGAGTGGCGTTAAAGGTCAGACTGGTTCTTTAACTGCTCTGCCTATTATCGAAACTCAGGGCGGAGACGTTTCTGCTTTCGTACCGACTAACGTAATTTCGATTACAGATGGTCAGATCTTCCTTGAAACTAGCCTATTCAATGCCGGCGTACGTCCAGCAATGAACGCAGGTATTTCGGTTTCTCGTGTTGGTGGTGCGGCGCAAACAAAGATTATTAAGAAGTTGGGCGGTGGTATTCGTCTTGCTTTGGCTCAGTACCGTGAACTAGCAGCATTTGCTCAGTTTGCTTCTGACCTTGACGATGCTACTCGTGCTCAATTAGAGTTCGGTCAGCGCGTTACAGAGTTAATGAAGCAGAAGCAATATGCACCTATGTCTACTGGTGAAATGGGTCTGTCGATTTTTGCTGCTACTGAAGGCTTCCTAGACGACGTTGAAGTAAACAAAATTGGTGATTTCGAATCAGCATTGATTTCTTACGCTAACAGCGAATTCGCTGAATTAATGGCTCAGATCAATGTTAAAGGCGACTACAGCAAAGATATCGCTGCTGGTCTTAAAGAGTTAGTTGAGAAATTCAAATCTACTCAAGCCTGGTAATTTTGTGAGCTGAAGTCGAGCTGAAAAGCTCGGCTTTAAATTTAACGTTAATGAGGCAGCTTTTATGGCAGTCGGCAAAGAGATTAAAGAGCAAATAACGAGTGTACAAAGTACACAGAAGATTACTTCAGCAATGGAAAAAGTTGCTGTAAGTAAGATGCGTCGTGCTCAAGCTCGTATGACAGCAAGTCGTCCATACGCGGATCGTATCCGTGTTGTGATTGGTCACTTGGCTGAAGCGAACTCTGAATACCGTCATCGTTATTTGCAAGACCGCGAAGTTAAGCGTGTTGGCTATATCGTGGTGTCTTCCGACCGAGGCCTTTGTGGTGGATTGAACAATAATGCGTTCAAGCACCTCGTAAAAGATGTTAAAGCTTGGAAAGAAAAAGGCGTAGAAGCTAGCTTCTGTGCTGTCGGCTCAAAAGCCGTTACTTTCTTCAATAGCTTTGGTGGCGACGTTCTAGCATCAACAAGCCATTTAGGCGATGCACCAGAACTGGCTAGCCTTATCGGTTCGGTTAAGTCCATGTTAGATGCGTTCGATTCAGGTGATATCGATCGTCTTTACGTAGTAAGCAACCGTTTCGTAAACACTATGACACAAGAACCTAAGGTGGAGCAGTTATTACCACTTAGGGCAGAACTAGACTCTGAAACGAAAGGTCATTGGGATTACATCTACGAACCAGATGCACAGCAAATCTTAGATGGTTTGTTATTGCGTTACGTAGAATCTCAAGTGTATCAAGGTGTTGTTGAAAACAATGCATGTGAACAAGCAGCTCGTATGTTGGCGATGAAAAATGCGACCGACAATGCTGGTGACATCATTGATGACTTGAACATGCTTTATAACAAAGCACGTCAAGCAGCGATTACCCAAGAAATTTCAGAAATCGTCAGCGGTGCTGCAGCGGTATAACGCTCAGCAACGTAGGCTTATAAAATTAAGAGGAAGACGGATATGAGCGGAACTATTGTTCAGATCATTGGCGCCGTTATCGACGTAGAATGCCCTCGTAACGAAGTACCGAAGGTATATGACGCCCTTACTGTAAATGGTACAGAAACGACTCTAGAAGTTCAGCAGCAGCTGGGTGACGGAATCGTTCGTACTATTGCGATGGGTTCTACTGAAGGCCTTAAACGTGGTCTTACGGTAACTAATACTGGCGCTCCTATTTCTGTACCGGTTGGTGTAGAAACTTTGGGTCGTATTATGGACGTGCTTGGCCGTCCAATCGATGAATGTGGCGAAATTGGTGCGAAAGAAGCTTCTTCTATCCACCGTGACGCTCCATCTTTCGATGAGCAAGCAAACTCTACAGATTTGCTAGAAACTGGTATCAAAGTAATCGATTTGATCTGCCCATTCGCTAAGGGTGGTAAAGTAGGTCTTTTCGGTGGTGCTGGTGTTGGTAAAACTGTAAACATGATGGAACTTATTAACAACATTGCAAAGGCACACTCCGGTTTGTCTGTATTCGCAGGTGTTGGTGAGCGTACTCGTGAAGGTAACGATTTCTACTACGAAATGGCTGAGTCTGGTGTTGTAAACCTAGACGATAAAGTTAAGTCTAAAGTAGCAATGGTTTATGGTCAGATGAATGAGCCTCCTGGTAACCGTTTACGTGTTGCTTTGACTGGTTTGACTATGGCTGAGAAATTCCGTGATGAAGGTAAAGACGTTCTACTTTTCGTAGATAACATTTATCGTTATACATTGGCGGGAACAGAAGTATCTGCACTATTAGGTCGTATGCCTTCTGCCGTAGGTTATCAGCCAACTCTTGCTGAAGAGATGGGTGTTCTACAGGAACGTATTACTTCTACTAAAGCAGGTTCTATTACATCTGTTCAAGCTGTATACGTACCAGCGGATGACTTGACCGATCCATCTCCAGCAACAACGTTTGCTCACTTGGATTCTACAGTTGTACTTTCTCGTGACATCGCATCTAAGGGTATCTACCCAGCGATCGATCCATTAGATTCTACTTCTCGTCAGCTAGATCCTCTAGTTATCGGACAAGAACACTACGACATTGCTCGTGGCGTTCAGGGTGTTCTTCAGCGTTATAAAGAGCTGAAAGACATCATCGCTATTCTTGGTATGGACGAATTGTCTGACGAAGATAAGCTGTCTGTTAACCGTGCACGTAAGATTGAGCGTTTCTTGTCTCAACCTTTCCACGTTGCAGAGATCTTCACAGGCGCACCTGGTAAATACGTTTCTCTGAAAGAAACCATCACTGGTTTCCAAGGTCTTCTAAACGGTGACTATGATGATCTGCCTGAACAGGCGTTCTACATGGTTGGCGGTATCGATGAAGCCGTTGAGAAGGCTAAGAACCTGTAATCAAAGAGGCGAATACTATGACCATGTTATCTGTCCATTGTGACATAGTCAGCGCAGAGGAAAATCTTTTCTCTGGGTTGGTACAAATGGTAGTAGCAGCCGGTGAAATGGGTGACCTTGGTATTATCCGTGGTCACGCTCCTTTGCTTACTGCGTTGAAGCCGGGTCCTATTCGCGTCATCAAACAAGATGGCGAAGAAGAAGTGATCTACGTTTCAGGCGGTTATTTAGAAGTTCAGCCAAACGGTATTTCTGTTTTGGCTGATACCGCAGTGCGCGCTGGTGACCTCGATGAGGCCGCTGCATTAGAAGCACAGAAACATGCTCAACAAGCATTAGAGAATCAGAGTTCAGACTTTGATACTTCTCGTGCTATGAGTCAGTTGGCAGAAGCCGCAGCTCAGCTGCGTACGATCCAGCAGATTCGTAAAAAGTTGGGTAAGTAATCTAGTTTAACTAGAGCTCTTGCTTCATAAAAAAACCGAACTCCAGTAATGGGGTTCGGTTTTTTTATGTCTGTAATTCAAGCAATGTAGGAGAAGTGGTTAACCATCTTGGTTAATGCGTTTGATTAATACATCGAGCACTTCTTCGTACTTGTCATTTTCAATCTGACAAGTCCCTGCATTTTTATGGCCACCACCGTCATGTTCTAAGCAAAGCTCGCCAATGTGAGTTTTATGGCTGCGGTTGATAATTGATCCGCCGATGGCAAAAACAGTATTCTGCTTTTTCAGCCCCCACAGAACGTGAATAGATATATTTTGTTCAGGGAAGAGGGCATAAATCATAAAGCGATTACCCGCATAAATAATATCTTCGTCTCTTAAATCAAGTACAACCAGGTTGTTATGAACTGTTGTGCAGAGCTTAAGCTGATCTTCGAATTGTTGGCGATGTTCGTTATAAAGTTCAACGCGTTCTTTCACGTCATCCAGCTGAAGAATCTGTTCGATTGTATGATCACGGCAATAATCAATTAACTGCATCATCAGTTGATAATTACTAACACGGAATTCCCTAAAGCGACCAAGCCCAGTGCGAGAGTCCATTAAGAAATTGAGCAGTACCCAGCCTGTAGGGTTAAGAATTTCATCACGACTAAATTGAGCAGAATCAGCTTTATCAACAGCTTCCATCATTTCGATGGAAATATCTGGAAAGCGAGAAGCACCACCGTAATAATCGTAAACAACACGGGCAGCAGAAGGCGCTTCAGTATCGATAATATGATTCTCAGGGTCGCTCTCACCTCGGCGTTTAAGCTCAGAAGCGTGGTGATCAAAGCTTAAGTGACAACTTGCAACATAAGGTAGGTTAGTCGTTATATCATTAGGACCAATGTCGATGATGCCATCTTGCATATCTTTAGGGTGCACAAAAAGAATGTCGTCGATCATCCCTAAATCTTTGAATAGCACGGCACAAACCAGGCCATCGAAATCACTGCGAGTTACTAAACGAAACTTTTGTTCTGCCACTATATTACTCTCCCAAACTGTATTCTTAGAAGCGGTTCATTGAAACGCTTACTCTTTGAATTCAGCATAGTTGAAATTTCACAGGCAGCTATATTTAGTCATCGATTGGTCGTCAGTTATAAAGCTCTCCATAGAGTATCGAACATCATTTGGTGAGTGCCTGATATTGCATCACTATCAATTACGACAGCCACTGGAAAATCGTTCTTGGTTAAGCTGATCATCGCAACTTTAGGTGGGTAGATCGCGATATAAGAGGCATCTCCTTCCCCTTTCATCCATTTACGTTCTGCTAAATCAGCTTCATCTCCCCCAGCTCCAATGGCCAGCACGCGCACAAAAATTCCTTTGGCAATACGCTGCTTGGTAAAGGTTGGAAAAGGCCTATACAGATGCTCTCGTAAAGCTTGCGTAGAAATAACGGAGTACGACTTATCACCTTTATCGGTCGAGCTAAGAATATCTTTAAGAACGTATTCAACACCTTCATCCCCTTCATAGAAACGCACATTACTGGTGGCAAATTCTGGTTTTAAATGACGAAGTGCAGGAATGATTTCGGTTTTTAAATTGTTCAAGGTAGCCTCTAATTCCTGCTGTTTTTCCTCTGCTAAATCGATTAATCGAGAAGGATCTTCAGCTTGGAAAATACGCCTTTTCCCCTTTGGTAGGTAGTTAACAATTCCTTTTTTTACCAATACTTTTAAGGTTTCGTAAGCACTGCCGCGATTGATATTTGATTTAGTTGCCAAGTCACGAATAGATGCTGGGCCTAATTCTAAAAGAGCCAAATAGATAGCTATCTCTCTGTCGCTGAGATC